>JACCDN010479028.1_pt1 | contig 20884 bp, 23 predicted proteins | sample 7441691 | NCBI WGS metagenome assembly JACCDN01 (sample SAMN15323439, study PRJNA562643) | freshwater metagenome | isolation source: river surface water | place: USA:Blue River Watershed | collected 2017-08-16 | reverse complement strand
TTCAGGCCGGAGATCGAGGCCAGCGCGCGGATCAGCGCGACGCCGCCGCCCGGGACGATGCCCTCTTCCACCGCAGCGCGGGTCGCGTGCAGCGCGTCTTCGACACGGGCCTTCTTCTCTTTCATCTCGACTTCGGTGGCAGCACCCACGCGGATCACGGCAACACCGCCGGCCAGCTTGGCCACGCGCTCTTGCAGCTTCTCTTTGTCGTAGTCGCTGGTCGCCTCTTCGATCTGAACGCGGATTTGCTTGACGCGAGCCTCGATGGCCTTGGAGTCACCGGCGCCATCGATGATGGTGGTGTTCTCTTTGGCGATCTCAACGGTCTTGGCCTGGCCGAGTTCGGCCAGGGTGGCCTTCTCGAGTGTCATGCCGGTCTCTTCAGAGATCACGGTGCCACCGGTCAGGATGGCCATGTCCTCGAGCATGGCTTTGCGACGGTCACCAAAGCCTGGGGCCTTAACAGCCACGGTCTTCAGAATGCCGCGCAGGTTGTTCACCACCAGGGTGGCCAGTGCTTCTCCGTCGACGTCTTCGGCGATGATCAGCAGCGGACGACCGGCCTTGGCGACTTGCTCCAGCACCGGCAGCAGATCGCGGATGTTCGAAATCTTCTTGTCGAACAGCAGCACGAACGGGTTGTCCAGCGCGGCGATCTGCTTGTCCGGGTTGTTGATGAAGTACGGCGACAGGTAGCCGCGGTCGAACTGCATCCCTTCCACGACGTCCAACTCGTTGGCCAGCGACTTGCCGTCTTCGACGGTGATCACGCCTTCCTTGCCGACCTTGTCCATGGCTTCGGCGATGATGGCGCCGACGTCGGCGTCCGAGTTGGCCGAAATCGAACCGACCTGGGCGATTTCCTTGTTAGTCGTCGTTGGCTTGGCCAACTTCTTGATCTCTTCGACCACCGCAGCCACAGCCTTGTCGATACCGCGCTTCAGATCAGTCGGGTTGTAACCGGCGGCCACGTACTTGAAGCCTTCGCGCACGACGGCCTGAGCCAGCACGGTGGCAGTCGTGGTGCCGTCACCTGCGTTGTCGTTGGTCTTCGAAGCGACTTCTTTCACGAGCTGAGCGCCCATGTTTTCAAACTTGTCTTTGAGTTCGATTTCTTTGGCGACCGAGACACCATCTTTGGTCACGGTCGGGGCACCGAACGAACGGTCCAGAACCACGTTGCGACCCTTGGGACCCAGGGTCACCTTAACGGCATTGGCCAGAACGTTAACGCCGTTCACGATCTTGGCGCGGGCATCATCACCGAAAATAACTTGCTTTGCAGGCATGTGTTTCTCCTAAATATTTATTAGATCAATGGACGAGAGACTTAGGCCTCAACCACACCCATGATGTCGTCTTCGCGCAGAACCAGCAGCTCTTCGCCATCCACTTTGACTTGCTGGCCGCCGTACTTACCAAACAGCACGCGCTCGCCCACCTTAACGCTCATCGGACGAATCTTGCCGTCTTCGAGGATCTTGCCAGCACCAACGGCGATCACTTCGCCCTGATCCGGCTTCTCGGTCGCGGCATCAGGAATCACGATGCCCGAAGCGGTTTTGCGCTCTTCTTCCAGACGCTTAACGATCACACGATCATGTAAGGGACGGATTTTCATAGTCTTTTTACTCCAGTGGGTTCAAACAAAGGAAAATCTGTTAGCACTCAGTGCTAGAGAGTGCTAATACTAGGGGCGGATCCGACTATTTTCAAGCCCCCCGCATCTCAAGCAACCCAACAATGTCCGTTTTCTACTAATTTGTAACAAGATTAGTAGACTTTTGACGCATCACTTATATCGGCAAAAATATCGGCAATCCAATTCCATTAAAAACACCTATCCACATGAAGACAAAAGATTATAATCGGCACACAGATCGGCAAAAGGAGTGGCAGTGATAGAACTTTACGATGACCCTGCGCAGATGGAGCCGTTATTTATTGATAGCTCACGGCCAGCATACGGCACCCTCATCGGAAGGGTGCACGAGCTATCTGAAGCCTCTGCATGTTTTGAAAGTTCCATAGCACCCCTGACCGCACAAAGCTTGTCTGAGCTGGTTGCCGGCATGAACTGCTATTACTCAAACCTGATCGAAGGGCACCACACACTCCCCTTTGAAATTGAACGCGCCCTTCACGATCCCAAGAAAAGTGATATCAAAACGCTTGCCTCGGCACACATTGAGGCTGATGGCTGGGCACAAACCCAATCCATCAACAAAGACACCCTACAATCGTTTGTGCTTGAAACCCACCAGCGGTTTTGTGAAAAGCTACCGCAAGACATGCTCAAGCTCAAAGACGGTAGCAGCATGATTCCCGGGGAGTTCCGCTCACAAGAAGTCCATGTAGGCCAGCACGTCGCACCGGAAGCGGCCAATTTAGATCGATTCATGAGCCGCTTTGCCACTACTTATGGCAACTATCTCGAAAAAGCCAAGCTCAGCGGCATCAATAAATTAGAAGGCATTCTGGCGAGCTTCATAGCACACCACCGGTTTGTGTGGATTCACCCATTTCCCGATGGCAATGGCCGCGTTTCCCGGATATTGCTGGATGCCATGTTGCGAGAATGCGGCGTCAATAAGACTAGCCTTTGGTCAATGTCTCGCGGGTTTGCCAAAACAGCAGAGCAATATAAGTCCATGCTGGCCGAGGCAGACCGACCACGCATGGGTGATCTAGATGGCCGAGGAAACCTTTCTGAAAAAACACTCATTGCGTTCTGTGAGTATGCAATGAGCACCGCCATAGACCAAACCAAATTCATGACCCAGATGTTTGCACTCGATCAATTCAAACGCCGTGCGGAACATTTCTTCAGAAACGTCCGTTTTGATCTAAAGCCAGAATCCAGCCACCTTTATTTACAGGCATTTACCCATGGCGAATTCGAACGCATGGAAGCCGGAAGAATCACCGGGCTTGCAGAAAGAACCGCCCGAAACGTCTTGAACCTACTCATCAAAGAGGGTTTTCTCGTTTCCGACACGCCCAAAGGAAAAGTCCGGGTTGGGTTCCCTGTACACGCACTAGGTTCACTGTTGCCTAACCTCTACCCGGCTGGAGATGTGGACTTGGTTAAGTAACGTCTGCAATTCGGCCTTTGCTGACATTACGTTTGCTTTTGACCGCATAGACTGGCGGCTAAAAGCAGCCTTGGAGCTTAGGGCGAACGATGCAAACGGTCTTCTATGACCTTGAATTGTCTACGGTGCATCCCTGCTCTAATTATTCGATTCGGACTTAACTCATTGCCAACCAGTTGGCGAATCTTATCAATAGGAATTGTAGAGTTCATCCCTAAAATTATCTGTTCCAACTTTATGTCTTCGGAGAAACTTACGAAATGCAAGCCGCCTTGAGTTTCGGTTTCGCCAAGTTTGCAAAATAATCGATATTCTTCTTCGTATTGCCAATCAGTAAATTTCGTACGAATTATTTGATCGACGACATTCATGCCATCGACAACTATGTGTTGCGTGGTATCGAATTTGATCCTAGTGCGGTTTGATCTATAAAGTACCGCGACTAATAGATCTTCGGGTATCTCGAATCCGAGAGCAAGACCCTTATGACTATCGGCATAATGACCCCATAGGAGTGGATTGCTCCAGCTTTTGCTAAAGCTAACCATTCCCTTGTTTTTTCCTAATTCTTGCTTCAGTTTTTTAAAGGCTTTTAAGTGACGTGGGTCGATTAGGTCTGCTGCCAAAAACTCGAAAGGATCATTCAGGGTGTCAAAAGTTGAAACCTTCATCCTACGCAAAGCTAAGTTGCTGACGCCAAAGTTTTCGTTCAAAAATTTATAAACTCTCATTGTTGAAGATCAGTCTGCAAAATAACATAGTTGGGTTTATTATAAGCACATGTCTCTCTACAGCGCCATGACCGTATATGACACTTACTGACTTTCTGATGATTGCTGCCACAGCATTGAGTCCACTGATTGCTGTTCAGGTTACCCGATATTTAGATGATCGGAATGAGGCAAGGGGTCGTAAACTTGCCGTGTTTAAGACTTTGATGGCTACTAGGGCATACAATATTTCGCACCGTCATGTAGAAGCTCTGAACAGTATTGATCTAGAGTTCTTGCCAAAAAAACCAGCTGAAAAAGCCGTTCTTGATGTTTGGCAACAATACCTCGATCACTTGGGCAATACAGAGATGGCGAGTGAGGCTTGGGCGATTAGAAGGGTTGATTTGTTGGTTGATTTACTTCAGGCAATGGGGCAGGCGGTTGGTTACGGTTTCAACAAAACACAGATCAAGAATGGTACATATTCTCCAACTGCACACGGTCGTATTGAGGGCGAGCAAGAGCGAATCCGAGCAATGACAGTCTTTGGCACAATCACGTACCCAATACTTAACGATCCAAAAACTCAACGTACCGCTGGTAGCTGAAAAACCGGTTCTTCTTTTGACCCGTAGTTTCAGCCACGATCCCATGTTCTTCCAATGTTTTTACAGCGGCGCTGGCCGTGGGGAATGTCGTATCCAGCTGTTGGCGCACATGCTCAACGGTAAATCGGGGCATGGTCGGTAGCATTTCAAACAACCGAACCGATGCCGTACTCACTTTACCAACCGAAAGGAGTCGTTGCCGGTCTTCGGTGACCAGGCTAGCGAGACCGATTACGTTTCTCTCGGCCTCGGCTGCCGCAACAGCAACGCCTTCCAGAAAGAACCGGATCCACGATTCCCAATCGCCCTCTGTTCGAATATCAGATAGGCGGCGGTAGTACTCCAACTGGTTTGCCTTTAAATAGCCACTCAGATACATCAGAGGCTCAGGCAATAACCCCCAATATTCCAAAAGTGCAGCGATCAATAACCGCCCCATGCGGCCGTTGCCATCCAGAAACGGATGGATCGTCTCAAACTGGGCATGCACCAAAGCGATTCTCACCAGCGGGGGCAAAGTAGGCTGTTCGTTATGAATAAAGCGTTCCATATCCGCCAACAGTTCGCCCACCTTATTGGGCGGCGGCGGAACAAAGACTGCATTACCCGGTCGAGACCCACCGATCCAATTTTGAGAACGACGCACTTCCCCAGGCTGCTTGCTGCCACCCCGAACACCATCCATGAGCAAACGGTGCGCCTCACATATCAAGCGCGTACTAATCGGCAACCCGTCTGGCGAACGCAACTGCGCCTGAACATAGCGAAAGGCACGAATGTAATTCGTCACTTCCTCAACATCGTCGGCGTTACTAACATTCGCCCCAGCCTCACTGTCGAACAAATCTGTCAACGAAGCCTGAGTTCCCTCAATTTGAGAGGTCAGCAATGCCTCTTTGCGGATGGCGCTATACAGCAGCCAATCGACAGAAGGGGCCAGACCAGCAACACCTGACAATCGGGCGAGCGCTAGCTCTGCCTCATGATTCAAATCAGCAAAATCTTCCACCGCCAAGGCCGGTCGCGTAGGCGGCAGCGGATCCGGCACAAATGCCTGAACCGATTCACCCACCACGCTGGTTGTAACGTAAGAGCCTGTAGAACGTTTCATGGCAATTAAAGCCCACTTAAACACACCTCTATCATATTAAAGAAATCTTTAATATTTTGCAATGTATTAAATCCCGCTTTAATACTACCCCTACCGCTCCCGCCGCATCGGCTCCAACATGGTTTTTACATCGCCGTCATGCGGGGGCCCCTACCTATGCCCAGGGGGATTCACAGGCGTAAATTTGCCTGCTTCAAATCAAAAAATCTAGGATCAAACGCTCTCACACCCAACCATGAGCAAAAATCCTCATACTCCGGCGCGGTCGGATCTGACATCACCGACAGAAAATGCTGGTAGCCCATTATCCCGCCCACGTTTTCGGGCGGGCAGGCACACTCACCGGCCAAACAAACAGGTCTTGATTGAGGTTGATCAGCGCGCACTTCCTCTTCTACCTGAATCAGGTGTTGCCAGTCATCACCAAAGTCATACACATAGGTAAACGACTTTCGATCCGCCAAGCACTCCTCCAAACGAACCCCTGCTTCAGAACGTACCGCATCCAAACCCTGATCCCACTCCGGATTTGGTTGTCCATACCGTACACCATTAATCTCAAATTCATGCAGGTGCGAATCCTGCCACCCCATCACTGCCTGAATAATCTGATGCAGCTTTGGCAGTGTTACTAACGCAGGCACGAGCACTTGCCGCCAAACTACAGGATCCATTCCCACGAGCTGGATGCGCAGCTGCAACAGTTTTGTGGGTGACAGCTTGATAACTTGAGCCATTGAGCAGACCTCTCTTAAACGCTACTTCGTGCGGTACACCTCTCGCCGATGGCCGATCTCAATGACCAAAATAACAACGGTCTGATCCTGAATATCGCAGATCACCCGCAGATCCCCAACCCGATATCGCCAATATGAACCCATCCTTGGCCCAACCAGATTTTTGCCTGCGCTTCTCGGGTCAGCCAGAATACCGATCCGCTCATCCATATAATCGAGCACCCGTAGCGCTGCCGGCTTGTCTAACTTCTTAAGCTGCCGCTGCGCAGATTCGGTGTATTTAATGGTCCAGGGCAATCGACTTCCTTACTTCAGCCGCATCCAGCACAGCCTCCTCGCCTTTGCGAACACGTTCCATCGTGGCGTCCGCCAGGTAAAAGTCTTCTAGATCATCGAGGCCACCCTCGATCAGCTCGCGCAAATAGTAAGACTTGGCACGCCCGGTCTGGGCCGCCAAATGATCAAGCCGTTGTTCAATTTCAGGATCAAGCCTGATAGACACCGCCATGGGGCACCTCCGTATTCAATGTATTAAGTGTATTACACGCCATACATTTGTCAACCCGCCCTACCGCCCTCGCCGCACCGGCTCCAACAACCCCCTTAGGTCGTTGTGGTTGATCGTATGCATCAGCTCCAGCAATTGCCCCAGTTCGCCCTCGGGAAAACCCTCTCTCGCGAACCAGGCTAGGTAATTCCCCGGCAGATCGGCCAGCACCGTACCTGCATGCTTACCAAAGGGCATCTTCCAGGCAACCAGCTTTTCCAAAGAAATAGGCATCCTTCAACTCTGGCTCTCAATCGTCAACCTGTAACTGCCGCCCCTCAATTTACCTATCGAGCTGACTCGAGATTAATTCTTGAGTAATGTCCACGGTTGCAGAAACATCCGCTAAATCAAACTCGTCCCATTGAGCATGCGTTGCTTTTGTACGAACGTGTGCCGCCACGCGCGCACGCTTTGCCTTAGAAGTCGTAAGAACCTCAATCTTCGCAAGCGCACTTATGAGCACGTCAAGTTTAACGTCCAGCTCTACAACATTGTGCTTGTGGCATATCCGCCGTACTGAGTCCTCAAAGACGACACCACAAATAACTCCAGCTTCCTGTTTTCTGCCTTCTTTTAAATAAGCCCTACCATGTTCCAAAAAATCGTCAAATGTTTCTGCACGCGCTCTGTCAGCTATTGACGCCAAAAGCCCTGCATCAATATCACGTGACAAATTAGCCAGAAGAAATTTGAACTCTCCCACATCACTGGGCGTGGACCAACCAGATCTCCGAATGCAAATTTCCTCCGCACGTTTTCTGAACGCATTTGACTCATTAGGACACAGTATTTGCACTACATTTAGTGCTGAGGTCAACCAACCCGAGCACTCTTGAAGCTGCTCTTCATTGTATGCTTGCCCATGTGCATCTGTGCGACGCAATAGATCTGCGGATTCAACTAATTCTTGTAACCGATTCGCCACTGCGATTTCGATAGACATACTGACAACTCCCAAATTGACCCGTATGGGTTTTATCTATTCAAATCCTTTTTCGCCTACGCGCCCCAAAGCACTGCTTCAAACTAGGCCACAACTCCTCACAGTCTCTAACGGTTGGAGCATACCTTCCTCCCAAAACTGTTGATTGGTAGCAACGTAAAAGTTTGGATGATTGCCACTTAAGAGCATTCTCTAGCCTGTTGCGCCAACCCCCAAAAAATATCATCCACTCGAGTCTCGACCAGCGAAAGCTTCTTCGCACCATAGCGCTCTGATATATCTGGAGTTTCTTCTTGCATCTCTTCTGCCAAACGAATCTTTTCTTCTGCATCACGAAGACGATTAAGGCAAGGCGCAAGTTCTTCACATGCACCCACTTCATCCATGAGCATTTCTAGCTCATGCGCCTCATCTGCAATTTGATCTGCGCCATCAAAGTCTTCCGTCCACTCACCTATCTCATTTGCCTTGGCAACCACAACATAACGCAAGTGTGTGAATTTTTCACTATCAAACCTGACAAGGTCGTACACCCGCGCAATCGCATCCCAAACGTACCGAAGGCTTTGCATATCATCGGGCAAATCTAACCAATCAAAAATTTTCAGCTGCTCGTACCAGTCATCTTGCAGTTTTTTGGATTCAATTATTTTTTTAAAGACTATCTCAATAACTTCGGGTAGCCAGGTTAAATCGCTTGAACGAACCTGCAACGAAAATTCCGACAGACTATGCCCAACCCATCTCTCCACAAACCTTAAAATCAAATCATCTCGCCCCATCGAAGCAAAAGCCGAGAACAATTGATTCGTTAAGCCAATTTTTTTGGGTTGCGGTGCCCTTTTGATTTTCATACCGCCATGCCAATAGTCTAGCATTGGCTCCTTGTGATCAAGGAGCATAGAGGCTTTCCTCTCAATCACATCAGCAAATGATCTAACATTTCTAGAGGCAATGGATCTAGAAATCAATTGACGACCTTCCATCCAAAAAACCAATTGAGTGAAAGCCACGGCACCATCTATAACAGCTTCCAGAAAATCACTCTTATCCAAAAGGTCATAATGAGCAAACTCGCGCGCTGAAGGATTAATGAATCCGACCATATGACCAACACCTTCAGACTGAAGCACTGATTCATATGCTTGCGCAAGTGTAAAAGAGCCCTCCGTCTCTTTAAGAACCTCTGCATATGATCTAGCAATCTTGACTTGAAAGCTGCCGCACGCTGAACGCCAAGCAGATTCCAAATGTTCGCTTTCGCTCAAGCCATTGAGGCTGGCGAGGGTATACACCAACAATCTTGCCTCTATCGTTAACTGAGCGAAAGGCCTTTTCCATACTTCAACCGGATTGTTAAGCAGTGCAATTGCAGACTCGGCAAAATTTTTCGGCTCAAACGGCAAAGCAATCCATTGCTCGCAGATTTGCTCGACAACTCGAGGCAGAAAATTTCTATGCTCAATAATTTCTACATATTTCCGATTTTCCACCAACTGCTGAAAAACCTCCGCGCCTACTTCAGTAAATTGAAGATGGTTCGCAAACAACCTCGCCCTAACAAGCGAGCCATAATCATCTAGCCTCACGCTAGAACGTCTTAGCTTCTTTTCCGAACGCCCCAAGGGCTCATAAGCTGTCAATGCTTGATCAAGAATATAGTCGCGCGTTGTTAGTATGAATCGAGTGCGTTTAGACGTTCGGCAATACTCAATTAGATCAAGAAGACGCCTATCCTCGTTTTTGGCCATTTTCTCTTCAAAGACCATCTGACCTAAAAAATCATCGTAATAGATGATCGTTTTTGCATCCACTTTATGTTTGTGAATAACTCGCCATGCTTCCTCAATGTCGCCCGAAACGGATATCACCTCATACCCCTCTCTCAGATGGTGCGCTAAGAGCATACGAGCAGCCGTAGTTTTTCCAACCCCGGGGATTCCTACAATAATGCAATGATGGTCTTCTTCCAAAACATTCAGAGCTCTATAAAACCCATCGTGAATTACGTATTTTGATATTTGATTACGGAGCCGATCAATCTCGTGCGCTGAATAATTGAAAACTCCGGCGTGAATCACCTGCTGAAGAACCTCTGTTGACCCCAGCCAAAGTTTAAAATGCCGCCGTTCTACTTCGCCATATTCCCGTAGAAGTGCGTTGAGATCATCAGCCCCAAAAATATCAGCTGTCGATTGGCAATATGGTGCCAATGCATCCATCAAACCTTTCTTATTGGCAGGGCTCAACGCGCATGATGTACTCAAAACGTAACGAGCAGGCCGTAATTTTTCTAGTTTGGGCTTTTCCTCATTTCTGACTCTATGTATCAGTTGGGCAAAGGCATCGGTTTTATAACGCTTGCATTGAATAATCAGCGCACCACCCTGGGACGGAGCGTATCTGAGGTCTATCCCACCATCCACCCCTGTTCTGAACGATTCGAATTGCACACCCAAGCTCTTTTGCAACAAATCGCAGGTAAGCTGCTCAAAGTCATCAAACGACAGGTTCTGGAAGTCATATTTCATTGCCTATCACCGCCCAACAAACGACCGTTCCAGTCGTTCAAGCAACGCTCCATATTGTTCCACCCCGCTCGCCCGAACTTTAGCAATAAAACGTTGCATGTCCTTCGCCACAATCTCCGGCAATTCAACAACGGTTGCTGGTGTCAGTAAGGCGCTGAGCTTCTCGATATCATAAAGGTGCTTGCGGATTTTCTTGGAGTCGATGGCCTCGCCCTGCTCTTTCCGGTCGCTCATGTCCAGCCATGCATGTGCCTTCAGCGGGATCAAGCGATCCACGCCAATCCACGAAGGGAAGCCATCCTTGGTCTGACGCCCGCCAATAACGAACTGATAGTACTCATCATGAAGAATAATCGCAGAAAGGCTCGATATTTCTTCATCAAAAGGAATGGGCGTTAAGCGCCCTCCCGGAGTAAAGCCAATCAGTTGCGGCGTTTTCGCAAACAGCTCCAACATATACGGAAACTCATCATCTGCCGGGCCCTGAAACCGGTACAACTTCGCATGGCCCGTTTTGCTTTCCTGCTGGATCTTGTAACCACCCTTTTGCACAAATTCCCAAAAGGTCTCGGCGAACTCGGATGTTAGCGCCTCCAGGTGAAGCACGATATCTAGGTCTTTCGTTGCCCGAAACACCATTCCTTCCTCGTGGAGCGCAATGGCTGCCGCTGTACCACCGATCAGGACATATTGATCCTTATAGTCAGCGAACCATGCGCTGAACATTTCAAGCCCATTAACAACCATCTTTACCACCGCACCTTCTCCATCAGCTCTTCCAGCGCGATTTGCACGCGCTCGTCTTTATCATTGCGCAAGCTGAGCCACAAAGACAGCGGATCAACTGTGGGCTCTTTACCCACAATACCCGTCTCATAGCGCCAAAGCTGCACATCGACCATACCCTCTCTCTCACCAACGTCCCTCCACGCGTCCAGGATCGCGGGCAAAGCCGTCCCTTTCGGCACAGCATAGACTCCGGTATTAGGGGCAGCCAGCATCGACCATTCTGCCAATGCGCTATAACCGGCAAGCCGGGGTTGGGGTGCGTGTTGCTTCAATATTTCTATCGGCATGTGCACGGTCTTGGCCACGGGGCTACGAAGAAATGGCAACGCCCGCTGCCAAGTCTCTTGAGGATCAAAAATCTTACGTAGAAACTTTTGACGCCCCACCGCCACCACATCCATTAAGCCTACATGCTTTAGCTCACGTATTGCCCGAGACGCTGTCATCGGTGCATAACCTAAAGCCGCACCAATATCACCCGGGGACCACTCGTCCTGCGTTGGCATATTAAGCAACGCAAAGATCAGTATCGCCTGAGTAGAAGGCGAGAACTTTTCCAGTTTTTCAGCGCGCTTCTGAATAAAGTGCTCGCGCAAATCCATACCCAAGTGCGGCAAATACATCTGGTTACCGGGCACGATGAATGGGGTTTTGCTCTGAATCAGATTGCGGCGCTCATAAGACGCCAAGGCTTCCGGACAGTACACCACCACAGCGTCCAATTTGTCGGCAACAGAGGCAATCTTCTTAGCGACATCGGCCACACGCTCACCCCCACCTGCCTTTGGCTGGGCGAGCACCACTTCAGCGCCGCCAATCTGGGCGCTGGAAAACTCGAAAGCATCGTTCAAGAAGTACGGAAGCTCGGAAAGTGCATCTAATGGAACGGGCTGCCCCATCTCCAACCCGAGCACATCTCTCAAGTAGCCGTGGATTAATTTCGTCATGTGCTCAATATATCATTCTTAACGCACAGTATCCAATCAATTGTTATCGTGTATAAAATATGGTGTTTGCCGCAGCGGCGCAAGCAACCCCCGTAGATCTTTGTGATCTAGTGTATGCATCAACTCCAGCAGCTGGCTCAGCCTCCTTCCGGAAAACCCTCTCGCGCGAACCAAGCCAGATAGTTCCCCGGCAGATCAGCCAGCAAGGTGCCCGCATGCTTACCAAAGGGCATCTTCCAGGAAAGCAGCTTTTCCAGAGATTCGTGAGTCATTTCAAAGCCAACATAGTCTTTATGAATGTCGATCAGTCTACCTGCCAAGCCCAGCTCATAGCGCTGCAACACACTGAAAAAACACAATAAAGACCATAGCCATGAGAGCGCGCGTTCATGTAGAATCTGTCACACTTTAGCCAGAAGCGCGATGTTGCCACTCACGGCAGAATAGAGAAACGATTTGGTTGGGTTATTTCAACGTGGCGATTTCCAAAATGACATTGTTGCCACCCCACCGTTGAAATGGGCGGGCGGCAAAAGATGGTTTGTTGCTCAATGCAAAGAGTTGCTTCCCAAGTCATTTGGCGCTTACTACGAACCATTCCTCGGATCCGCGGCCGTTTTCTTTGACACAAAGCCAAAACGCGCAGTGCTTTCCGACATTAATGAAGAGTTGATCAACCTATACTGCGTAATTCGTGACATGCCAACAGATCTGGCAAGGAATATGGCTGCACATCAACAAAAGCATTCAGCCGACTACTATTACTATATACGGGCACAGAAGCCACGCACCGAACTCAATAGGGCTGCACGCACACTTTACTTGAATCGTACATGTTGGAACGGGCTTTACCGTGTCAATCTCAATGGCGATTTCAATGTTCCCAAAGGAACAAAAGATACGGTTGTAATGGAGAGTGACGATTTTGTCTTACTCTCTAAGATCCTGAACAAAGCGACCATCTTATGCCAGGACTTCGAGCAAACACTCGACAGGGCGAAACGTGGAGACTTCGCTTTTATAGACCCGCCGTATACGGTTGCTCACAACAACAACGGGTTCATCAAGTACAACCAGCATTTATTTAGCTGGGAAGATCAACTAAGACTTAGGGCTGCTGTCGAAAGAGCAGCTATGCGTGGCGTTAAAGTACTCATAACCAACGCCGCCCATCCGTCTGTTATTGACCTTTACAACGGGCTCAATCAGCGCAGCGTCAACAGAGCTGGCGTCATATCAGGCGACAGTAGATTCCGGGGACGATACGAGGAATTGGTGGTAACAACCTATTAATCAGGCAGCTAGACCCCATATGGCTGCAAGCTCAAAGCCAGGGATCTGATTGGCACCCTCTGGATTTTCTTTTCTCCAGCGGCTCAATGTTCCGTGACCCTGGTTATCTGCAACCCAAATTTGAGTTGCATCAACGACATCCTTAAGATCCTCCCAAAGCAGCAAAACATCCTCTGCCGTATCGACCTCGTTGTAGCAGAGCCGAGTACAAAGCAGCCTCTTCCAGAAAAAGTCGAAATTAGTTAGGCCTGCAGCCAAGAAATGTTGCTTAACTGAACCGGTTGCGATGTAAAGCAACAGGAAAGATCTGGCCAATATTTCTAGAGGGTACATTGGACTTGACCTATCGGAAGGTGCAGTACTTAACGAAATCAAAGGAGATTCATTATTCTCTTTTAGAAAACTCTCATAAATCTCAGCTACGCCGCTCGAAATCTGCAAAGCACGTTCAATTAGTTCCCCATCTATGACGGCCCTGTGAGAAATACCAATTGCATATTTTAAAAGATGCTTTTCCAGATCAACAAACCTTCCGTCGTGACCTGGCTGCAGGAATCTCCAAGATTCACAAACAAACCCAAGCACATCTTCGAATTTTGGGTCTGTTTGAACACGTAGATCAGAAGGTTGATAACTTACCGCATTTCTATTCTGGTGATCTTGGTGAAGGTTGCACAGATCAATCCCCCACCTTGAAAATAGGTGTTCCGCGATTGCAGAGCTAGGCGTCAGAACCTTCGTTGCCACTAACCAGCTCGACAAATTTATATTCGCCGGCCTAATGATTGAATCAATTAAATTTGCCGCCTTTTGTGTTGACGACCAATATTTGAGCAATGGCCAAATAATACGGTGCGTATTAGCATTTATAGGCTTCGATTCATGCGCACCAATATTTGCGTCCCATGCAGTTAGTTTTTTAATCACTTCAAATGTATTTGCAGAGGTAATAACAGGGTGTCTGTTATTAAACACGCCAACGCCCTCTGAGGCCAAAATGGACATGGCAGCCCGTAGTTCTGCATAATAGGCCAAGTGAATTGCAGCGCCACTATCGCCTCGAAGAAGCGATTCCGTTGCCCTTGAATAAAATGACCAACCATCAATCAAATGCGTTGGAGCAGATGCTGCAATGTAGGACACCAAGTTATCTTGATGGATCGCTCGTGGAACGGCATCAAAATCTTTTTTGAATTTTTCGGAAGCATCCCCTATATATCTGTTACTTGTTTCCAACCAATGCCTTGGGCTTGCACTTGAAAAACTTGTAGCAAAGTATTGTGTGATCGCGAAACGAGAGGCATTATCCACATGCCGCTCATCATCCCTCAATAGTTTATCGTGCGCCATTGTTACATTACTCGATCAATCACTTTTTGCGCGGCGTTTCCAACCGCACCTTCATAACTCCTCAAGTGAAGCAAAAGTTCTTTGCGCAACTCCTTGTAGCCACTACTACCTCTAAATACGAGCTTGAGCTTCCTGTCTTCTTCGTTAATGTTCGGGGCTGCCGATGTTCTCCAGTCATAATCAGCTAGGCAGCGGGCCACTGATTTGATGAATTTCCCGATCTGATTGCTCGACAATGACTCCACAGCCTGATCTTGTGCTTCGTCATCAGTTGCAGCATGGCCATAGCTTCTTCTAAACACATCCTCGGCACTCCACTTTTCAAGCTCTAGGTCTTCGGCTGCAACAAACAGCAAGTCATTGAATATGTAGAGGACACCTCGTATTCCCTGGTCCGTTGCCAAAAGCGAATACTCACCAAACATCGCTGGATCAGTCTCATAAACAGAATCGATTTGTATGTTTAATCTAAGCGACTGAGCCCATTGCCGGGTAGTAGCCTTAATCGATTCTTCAAGATACTTACCAACGCTGATCAAAATTGCAGCCTGCATTGGCCGGTTCCACGGCAAAAAAAATTCATTTTTGTTTTTGCTGGCACCAAACAACCCACCAATTTTCGAGTCAGAGCTTGACCACTCTTTGACGAATGTTGAGAACAACGACTTAATCCAAGCCGCTTGACTAACCATTCTCGCTTTGTTTTCACGATCAGCTTGCTTTTCACCAAGCATATTGATCTTTCCGCGCCACGGGCTTTGGTGGCTGCTCCATAAAGCTTCCACAAGTTCTTGGCATCGCGTTTCGCGGTATATTGAGTGACCGGCAAATTGATCTAGCCAATCTTCTTTACGCAAGAGTGGATAAAGATCAAACGCGAGAGATCTATTAATACGCTTGGGCGTAATGTTGACCGACCAGAACAGATAAGCCTGCCAGCTCCGATCAAGGTCAAAAAATGCGATTACTGGTAACTCAAAGTTGTCACCTGGGTCAAAATCTTCGAATGCCCAAAGCCGATGTTGTCCATCAATCACCTCTAGTGGATATATCGATTCTGGACTCCAATCACTATGCAAAAAGTCAGCTGGGCAGTTGACTTGAACCAGAGATTGGCCCTCATCAACTGTAACTAAATCACGTTCACTAATTTTCACGCCATTTCTAGACGCGTCTTTTGGCAGAATGTTAACAATTATGGCGCTCGGCAACCATCCAGGCTTCTGTAGATTCTGAGCACTGCTGGTTTTTCTACGAGCTTCCGACATTTCACACCAAGGATAACCGAACTTAACAAATTCTTTGATTAACCTCGACCTTGATTCCTCGTGACCACGCTGCACATTCGGGTCACTTAGCCTCGGCATCCCACCCTTTGCGGACCTGCGATAAACGCCAGTGAGCGCTTTTAAGTCTTTTGCTTTGATGGCACAAAGCAAAAAATATGGCCTCGGCTTTGACTGAAGGGCATTGCTATCGAATTCAACGTCATCCCATTCTGGAAGCCATTGTTTAACCTTGATTGCCGACAGCGTTTTTGATTTACCCATCGTTTCTTCTCACTTGTAACATTTAGCGCGTCCTATCGGACGCGCGCAGGAATTATTTCAACTCGGGCATATCGGGTAACTCTAGCGGGCAGTCTATTTTGGCTTTTACATCTGCAGCAAATTTTTCAATCCCAACTTTCTGCATGGCCAATGTGCAACCTTGATACCCAACACCACTTCCCCAACTCTCGTAAATTAACTTTTCGCCCCTGATGCCTACAACTCTCCTATGCTGATCAGGCTTTGATGGTCCTTCCTTGTTCTCAACAGAGTAACAACAGCCTACCTCAATTAAATTTGGTTGTATTGACATCAACTCACCTCATAAATTAAAGCATAAATTTAATCAGTAGATTAGCATAATGGACAATCAACGCTCCAGCTGGCTTATTTGACGATTTTGCTTCTACCTGAACGCGACAGCAGCGCCTATTGCCTCTTTATGAAACTTTAGCCCTGAGAGCGGTACACATTACTCCTTAGACCCTTAATCCAAAACCAGCGCATCACAAACCCCGCGACACCGAATCCGCTTGTAGTACGCACCCTTTTGCCGCTCCCATTGCTCTGCAGCAGCTTGAATAATGGCCGGATGCACCGTGATTAAGAACCGTTCAACCTCATACCCCGCGGCAAGCAACTCAGCCCTCGCTCCCTCGACACCTTGTGGATGTTGGGGAATCTGCCCAATGTACATGCTATAAGCCAACACCTCCAAAGGCAGAAACTTGCTCTCCCGAATAGTGCAAACATGATCATCAAATGGGTCCGTGGGAAACAGCTTTGTCCCGCCATCAAACATATCAAAGTAGTGCTGGGATACATCTGGCGTTACCTCGACTGCCTCACGTGTGACCCACGGCATATCATTCAGATTCTCACTAGGGTTTAATTGCACTGCCAGCGCACGCTGAGCCTCTGGCCTAGGCAGCGGCTCCAGCCCTAAAGGCAGGAAGTCAGTCCTCCCCTTACGATGCTCAATCAGTCGCTTTAGATCAGCGGTATAAAGCACCGCCGACCCCCCCTGCAAAGGGGAATAGGTTTCTGTTGCAGGGTCGTGGCTACATGTCGCGAAAAACATCGCAACATCTTTAGATCGGGAAAAATCCATCAACCCAGTCTTAAATCCGTAGTGCTGGGCAATTGCTTGAATATTGAACTCAAACGACAAACCACCAATCCTAGACTTGCTCAGAGCCTGGGTTGCCGGATGATAATCAATCAAAGTGGAGAGCTCGAACCCTTTGCCAATTGCAAAGCATCGATCTACGCTGCTGATGCCCTCGCGAAACATCGTTGGAACACACATCGGGTGAAACTCCGTCTCCCCTCGATACAACCTGGGTGAAAACTCCGGCCCCGGCATAAAACGGAAATGCCCATCAGAAGTTCGAACCGGCAAAAGAAGATCAATGCTGCTATCGGTAATCGCACCCGATTCGCTAATCCAGCAAGCATCTTCGGCAACCTCCATCGAAACGAGATCGGCAGCAAACTCTTCGATCGAAGCCAACCGTACCCCTAGGCGTTCCAAGTCATTTATAAGGAATGGCATCTCTAAATCTCAACCTTTAGACTCATCAAACGGCGTAAAAAAATCTACAAGTTCTCGAGAGAACAGAATGCCAACTCGACCATTACGCCCGTTATAACCCAAGTCTCTCGCGGCAGCGATCTGAACCATTTGTTCTTTAATTGCTGGCAGCAAGCAATCATTCAAATGTTCAACAAAAGCTTCCACTACCTGAACTTCTTGCTTCAGCCGATGCAGCCCAACGGCTTGAATGTCCACACCAATGGAACGCTCCCACATCGAACGATAGCTCTTAAAAACGGGAACCGTACCCCGAAAATAAACTTCGTTGAACTTTAGCTTTTCAAGAACAATATTCCCGTGCAGCAAATCATTTCTTTCATTTACAAGAGAGTGGTACGCCTTGCAAGGTTCACTTTCATAATCAACAGGCTTGGCGAACCCATTACAGTTCATGTGAAGCGTTTTAACTCGTATGTCTATCGGCTGCCGGATCACATGTTCCTTGAGGCGTGGATCTACCTGCAAATCTTGTCGCATAAGGGCAAATAACAACAGGTTGACATAGGACTCCGCCATTACGGGCAACATTGAGCGGACTCCAAAGCAAAGCCCCAATCCTTTCGAATATTTCTCTGCAATACCAGACCATTGATCGATGGGAAGCTCAGCAACCTGGTCAATATCAGGCAATCTTTCATCTTCTGGGCGAAGGTTCAAGCCATCAACCTCATCAAGCAATTTTTTAATAGCACTGCTCAACCGCTGATACGGGTTGACGAACTCAACCCAGTCTTCAAGCGATTTTCTAATTTGGGACATTTCAGGCCCATAGTTTGAAAAATCAGCTTTGATCTGGCTTACCAGCGCCAAAAGATCCGAATGCCGAAGTGGCTGACTACCGAACACCCAGACATCAGTCCTGAAATTCAACCCCTGAAGTGAAATCATTCCGGTTGCGGTTAAAAAAGTCCATTCCCAATGTATGAGATTATTTGAGTGATCAGCCCTCAGATAGTTCTGTAGGCCATTTGGGGAGCCAAACCTCGCCCCTAAATATGCATAAATATCGGCAGGTGGAAGCTCATTACGTATCGCGAAAACGTTCGTTGGTTTCGACCGATCTAGCTCCTTCAAACGTCCTATCAAATCCTTAGGATGGATCAATTGCCAGGAACAGACAAAATCTGAAGGAAGGGACATTTGGACTTAACCTCTGATAGATGAGCGCCCTACGACTAGGCAACTACTGCTTTCCTGTCAATTCTGCAATTCATAGAACCGCCGCATCTCCAGCTTAAGATGTTCAGTCTTCTGGCCAGTCTGGCTTGCCGACTTCGAGCGTGTCTGGATCCATTACCAAATATTCATTCTTCTCGTATCGCAACAAAGCACGCCCACCGAATGAAATAGTTCCACTACTTCGCGTAGGCCAGTATATATTAAACGGCAGCGTGTTCAGATGAGGATATACCTTGTATATTTGTGGACTACCACCAATACTGGTCTTTTTAGGATCTCGTATGCATTCAACCAACACTTCAAATGGCTCCATTTGAAGTCCAGCTGATTTCACTCGATTTCTTTCACGAAGTAGTGCATAAACTCGCTCAGTTGCGAGACCTGCGCCATCACCGATGAATGAAAAGTACTTATTAGATCCGCCCCTCTTTCTATGCATCGACGCTTCACGGAACTTAAATTCATTCGATTGCGAGAAAAAGTATACGGTCCAAATTTTAAATAATTTATATCTCCAAGAATACCCTGCCAACAGAAACTGAGTTTCAGCAGGGCTAGGTTTTGTTTGCCCAACCGGTAGATTGGAAATGCTGGCCCACATTGCATTGAATATTTGAAGGACATATCCTTTCAAATCAGTTATGTCCTCAGCTCTTGAACGGAGTTTCGGGTGCATCTTAATGGCGGTCTGCAACTGAAGCATAAGAGGGTAAGCGTTTGCTGTTAAACCAGAAAACGCGATAACAGCATCGCCCCTACCCAAGTCTAGGACTTTGGTTCCTATATCCCAAGTTTGCCCCCCGTTTAACCGAGAATCACTTGCTACATAAAGCTCTTGCCCTTGGGCGAGCTGCTTTACCCATGCTGCAACCAAAGTCATTCGTCCCCCTCAGGCCACTCGCCCTGCCCCATGTAGATGCCGGAACCATAATCAGCGCTAGAATGCTGCACAGATATTAGCTCATTCACTTGATCATTCCTGAAATCGTAACAGAACTTGGATGCACAGCGTCCCAGCATCTCGTGCTCGTTGCGCTCGCTCCATTAAATAATAATCAAAGGCCATAAGTGGCGTAATCTCTGTATTTCTATCGGAGATCATTTCTGCGGCCTGAACAACACGAAGTAATTCTGCAAGATCCAATAGATGGATAAATCCGCCTGTCGTCTCCATAAAATCGGCAATAAATTCTGAGCCATAGCAATATTTGTTCTCTATCAAGGATAACTCTGGGATAAGCACGATAGCGTGCATAGGCGACGACTTTTCAACATCTATTGGTGCGCCAGCAAGCGTTGTAACCGGCGCACCATTTTTTATACGACGTATTGCACCCTGCAATTGCCGAACCGCCTTGCTCACATGCTGCGATACGTCTTGAGTTAACGTGGCGCGATCAGGCAAAGTCTCGCGATTCAATATTGCAATTGTCTTTGATTCAACGAGGAACGCACCATGCCCATAGCTAATGAGAATGTCCGTCAGTTCTCGCCGCCCGTTCCCTTTTGGAGTCTGCGGGCTATGATGCACACCGAGCGGCTGAAGATTGTCCGTCAGCCAAACAGCCAATTGCTCCTGCTGAGCCCCCTCATCTGGATTAAAGAGGTCAATAGGACTATCGGTTGCATGGCTTGTAATAAAGTGATTGCGAACCGGCTTCCATGCTTCAATTAGAGCAATATCAGCTGAATATAATTTATTTGCCGCTATACTGCCTTGAAATACCTGCTCTAATAAGTCATTCACCTGCTTGGCAATTTCATCGGATGAATTCAAGGACGAAGTGCAACACGGTTCAGAGATTCATGAAACACCTGGTGCGGCGTCCTGAATCCCAATCGCTTTCTTGGTCTGAAGTTTAACTTGTCTTCAATCATTTTGAGTTCTTCG
>JACCDN010528017.1_pt1 | contig 20890 bp, 15 predicted proteins | sample 7441691 | NCBI WGS metagenome assembly JACCDN01 (sample SAMN15323439, study PRJNA562643) | freshwater metagenome | isolation source: river surface water | place: USA:Blue River Watershed | collected 2017-08-16 | reverse complement strand
TTAAATACAAAGTACTTTCGGATGTGACCCGAATCGAATGCAGAATCCCTATACAAATCCTCCGCTGTTGCTCTGCGCTCTTTCATATAAGTCTCAAAAGATTCAAAATAGACAGTTGCATGCTGCGCAAAGTGCGCTTGTCCTTCCCAATACCAAGTTGGTGGCCATGGGTCATATAGATATGCCTGCGCTGGGCGATTCTTCTTAAAAGCCATCTGTTGGACTATGTGAGTAAATTCGTGAGCTTCAATAGATCCACTCGTATGGTTGGCGTCATTGAAACCCATAGTCTCAACTATTAGATATTTACCCGCACCGTTGGTGAAAGCTCCTCCGCCCCAGCATGTTTCTCGAGTTTTACAAGCCACATCAGTAATCCAAGGACTTCCTGAGTTCGGAAGAATTGTTTCCATCTGATTTTTCGCCCATTCACGATCTTCATAATTAAAGGCGAGGAAATGAACCTCGGCGCTCGTTGGATAACCAGCATAAAGGCGAGTAACCAAATCAATTGGAACTTGTGGTTCCTTATATGTCAATTGAGTATTTGGACCAATGACCATCTTGAGTTTGATATCGGCGCTCTTTGATTCCAATATCTTCTTTCGACTCTTGTCCCAAGCCGCATAAGCAATACCCTGATAGTTCTCAACCAAATCATCAAAACTAGTTGGTGCTGCAGGAATAACAACTTCAGCTACCTTTTCAGCCGTCGGGGTTGGAGATGGAATCGGAGTCGGCTCTGCACTTGGACTTGCCATTGGTGCAGGTGCACTTGGCTTTGGAACAGCTACTTGCTTCCACACCAACTTCTTACCTGATTTGCTGCAGATGTACTTAGCGCCACCAGCTGAACTGGTCTGTCCAGCCTTCTTGCAAGCAGCACCAGCCTTAACTGCTGCCACGGATGGCTGGGCAAGTAACCCGCAGACCAACAATGTTGTGATGGAAACAATCAGGGCTCTTCTCATAAAAGGCAGAGTAACAAGGGATCTTGTATCTTGACCATAGGTGCATCGCTTAAATAACGGCTAGATTTGAATACCCTAACGTGTCGAAATCTAAAGTTCTTGAAGATTGAGATAAATGGCTTCGGCTAACACAGGGATGGCTTCACTCCATTCGATCCCATAAACGTTTTTGAAGGCAGTAGCGAACCCCACTCGTGTGGAGATTTCCTTATACATGACCAAGATTGATTCTGGATCATTCATTGCTACAAGGCTTTCAACAATAATGCTACCTAGACTGTAATTTAGAAAAAAATCATAACCACTGGGCCAAGAGCTATTTGTCGCTTCCTTAAGAATTTTCGAGATATCAGATTCTTTCAACGCCTTACACACTGATAGGCAATCCAACTTGAAATAGTTCTTATACTTATTGAAATCCTCGTGATTAATTGCGGCGTTTTGCACCCATTCCGCGGAACCCTCGACGAACCAAACTGGTGGATAATCGCCCTGGTCGATACCGATTCCCAAAAGTGGAATTCGCTGAAAGCTGTGGAAATACTCATGAGCTTCAAGCATGCCCGAATAGAAACGATCTTTGCCAGATAAATCCCCCCGGTAAAGCTTTTCAGGAACTCCCTGCAAAACTAGATTAGTTCCATTTAAGAGAGTTAATTGTTTTGAACCCATACATGTTGACTCACTGCTATTGCAATTACTAGTGAGCAAACGCCCACCCTCATCTCGATTCAATCTATCAATTTCAGATTTAGGCAGGAGTTCAGCTACTTTTGCTTCCGCCCAGGATAAATCTGCATACATGTAACGAATAACAATATTTGAACTAGGTTCTGCAATATTTGGAAAGAGCCTTGATACCAAGCTGGCAGCTTGCTTATAATCATCAAAAAGTGGTTTGGTTTTGGGTCCGGTGTAGATATCAAAAGTGCCAATCTTTGAAGTGCTTTTGAGAATTGTTTTATTAACCTTCGTCCACGCTGCTTGCGAAATGCCTTTTCTGCTTTGGACTAAGTCAGAAAAACTGGTTGGGGTAACTACCGGTGTGGTTTCCGTAGGATTCGTTGTGGTAGTGGATTCACTTGTCTTGGATGGTCCTGGCTTTGGAGCAGATACTTGCTTCCACACCAACTTCTTACCTGATTTGCTGCAGATGTACTTAGCGCCACCAGCTGAACTGGTCTGTCCCGCCTTCTTGCAAGCAGCACCAGCCTTAACTGCTGCCACGGATGGCTGAGCAAGAAACCCACAGACCAAAAATGTTGTGATGGAAACAATCAGGGCTCTTCTCATAAAAGGCAGAGTAACAAGGGATCTTGTACCTTGACCGCGCGCAACACCTCAAGGCGCTATTCAAGTCGTGGGCTACTCACCCACTCCGTAACACCTACTTATCGTTTCTCACAAACTCAGCAGCATGTGGAAATCCAGCCGCCTCAAGCTTCTCAGCCAAATCAGCCTTCACAGCCTTCACAACATTATGTGTGCCGTTGCAGTTCTTCTCTGGATCCGTTGAATACCCGCACTGACAAGCACCCATGGTCTTAACTCCTCTTCATCTTGGTAATACGAGAACACTACCTCGGCCACATGGTCTGCCGCTCTTTGGCCAGATCAAAATCATAATAAGCATCTTTCCCAGCGCCAATCAGTTCTTGTAGCGGGTGCTTTCCAGCATCCTCTACCTCAGGAGCATTTTCTTCATTATTGAAATCAGAATTCACCATATATCTAACCCCTAATGTTGAGAGCAATTTTGCGCCAAGAATAATTCCGGACACAGACATCTCATGCACCCAAAAACAAAGAAGCCCCCAGGCGAGGTGATACCTTGTTGTCTCCTTAGTCAAAGGAATTTCCGCTAGCGAAAGCTACAGAAAAATGCCCGTAGAGGAATCTGCGGGCATTTTCTTGTCTTGCCTAAAACTGTAATCTCCACTTATGAACTACCCAGCCCTACGCACCATCCTCAAATGCGGCGCCATCGTCTTTGGAGCATCCGCACTCTTTCTTCTGGCTCTCCCCTCACTCTTTCTCGAACTCCTTGCTCTAGAAACCAGAGATGACCTCACCTGGTCCATGCGCATGATCGGCATAACAGTCTTTGCCCTAGCCGGAAATATGTGGAACAACGCAGCCCAGAGCAGTGACGCACGAGTTGGAAATGTGGCAAAGGTGATGTGTATCAGCGCTACCTCGTTAGGAGTCCTAACGCTGATGATCCCAGCAGAGCTCACCTGGTTCACATATCTATATGCATCTGTGGGCTTTGGGTTCGGAGTGGCTTATGTGGTGGGGATGGTTGCAAGAAAATAATGAACTTATCAAATCTGCTGAGACAGCCACTCTTCTGTCAGTGATTCTGCCTGTTTAATTACGGTTTCAATAGCCTGGTTTGAAAAGTCTGGTGGGTATCCGTACTTATCAAGTAAGTCACGGACCATCACCCTGAGTGCCGCTTGAGTTGATTCACGAACCGACCAGTCAACCTTTATATTTTCTCTCACTTTTCGAGTTAGTTCCTGTGCCAAGCGCACTAAGTCTTCATGCTTCATCTGCCGTACGGCTGCTGCGTTTGCTTCAAGGGCATCATAAAACGAAACTTCGTAGTCAGTTAATCCATCTGGATTTCCAGCCTTAACCTGCTCGTTGAGCTTTTTTGCGAGTTCAATTAACTCTTCAATCAGTTGGGCTGTCTGAATACTTCTATTTCGATACTTGGAAAGGGCTGCTTCCAGCAACTCCGAGTATTGAGAATTCTTAACAATATTTGTTTTGAAGCGGGCTTTGATTTCTCCCTTTAGAAGTCTGCTGAGCGCTTCAACTGCAAGGTTTCGTTCTTTCATCGCTCGAATTTCGCTCAAGAATTCTTCGGACAACAATCCGATATTTGGTCTATCCAAACCAGCCGCACTGAAAACGTCGATAATTCCCTCAGGAACGATTCCACGTGAGAGGGCTTGCCGAATTAGCAATTCACGCTCGGCATTGGTCTTCTTCGCTCCCGTGTATTCACCCTTTGTTAGCATCACACGAATTGCTTGGTAAAGAGCTACTTCTTCGCGAAGAACCATTGCCTGTGCTTGGCTATTCACAAGTGCATAGGCCTTTGAGAGTGCGGCAGATGCATCCGCAAAACGCTTCTTTCCATCTTCTAGTCCAATGATGAAGTCCGCAATCTTGGGAATCACCGCATGAGGTTTATCTTGGAATCCAACAATTGAGCACCCATGCAGCAGGTCACGGACGATAGTCAGCTTCTCAAAGAAAACACCAAGGGCTTCCTCGATGAATTCGACTGGAGGTGCTTGTTTCTTACCCTTTGTATAAGTGGCTAATGCTTCTTTGAGTTCAGTAGCGATACCGATGTAATCGACAACCAATCCACCTGGCTTGTCATGAAAAACTCGGTTGACGCGAGCAATAGCCTGCATGAGATTGTGACCCTTCATCGGTTTATCTACATACATCGTGTGACAAGGTGGAGAGTCATAGCCAGTCAGCCACATATCTCGAACAATCACAATCTTGAGTTCGTCGTCGGAATCCTTAAATCGACCCTCTAAGTCCCGCTTCTGCGGTTCTGTATAAGCATGCGGACGTAGTTTCTCGTTATCCGATGCGGACGAGTGAAAGACAATTTTGATTGCACCCTTACGGTGGTCATCGCTATGCCACTCTGGTCGAATCTTTACTATCTGGTTATATATATCAACACAAATATTGCGGCTCATTCCAACAACCATCGCCTTGCCATCTGCTAGCTCTGGTGACTTGCAACGATTCTCGTAGTGACTGACGATGTCCTGAGCAATCTTTTCCAAACGGGGCCCTGCACCAACTATCTGTTCAAGTTCTGCCCAACGCTTCTTGAGGTTTGCCTGCATGCTTTCTTCTTCATCTTCAACTAGGTCTTCTGCCAGCTCATCCAGCTCTTTCTTGGCATCATCTGGGAGCTCAAGTGCAACAAGGCGGCTCTCGTAGTAAATAGGAACAGTAGCTCCATCTTCATTGGCTTGCGCCATGTCATAGACATCGATTTCATCACCGAATACGAGACGAGTATCCCTATCTGCTTCTGCAACTGGAGTTCCCGTGAAGGCTACAAAAGTGGCGTTCGGCATCGCATCACGCAAATGCTGGGCATAACCCACTTTAAATCTATTGTCTTTATTGATACGGGCACTAAACCCATATTGAGAACGATGGGCTTCATCCGTGAAAACAAATACATTTCGACGGTCCGTGAGTGCTGGGAACTTGGTTTCATTCTCTTCAAGAGCAAATTTCTGAATAGTCGTGAAGATAACACCGCCTACTGGGCGGGTACCAATCATCTCTCTAATCTCCTCACGAGAGTCTGCTTGTTCAGGTGTTTGACGCATCAATGCCCTCGCAGCCACAAAGGTGTCGAAGAGTTGGTGGTCTAGGTTTTTACGGTCAGTGACGACAACAATTGTCGGATTCTTAAGCGCCTTACTTGTTGCAAGCATCCCCGCAAGGCAGGCCATCTCAAAGCTCTTACCTGCTCCTTGTGTATGCCACATCAAGCCACCACGACCATCGCCATTTTCTGCACTTGCAGTTAATGCACGTGTAAATGCCTTCTTCACAGCGAAGAACTGGTGGTAAGCAGGAAGCATCTTGATTGTCTTTTGACCAGGAATAAAGACTGTGAAGTGCTTAATCATGTCCAACACATGGCGCTTGTCATACAAACCTTCAATAAGAGTTTGCGTGTGCCCGAATGTTCCATAAGGGTCACGAACTTCCCCATCTACCGAGCGCCACTTCAAGAATCGTTCCTGGTCAGCAGTCAAACTTCCCATGCGCGCATCCGCGCCGTCGGCAATCATAAGAACTGAGTTGTAATAGAACAGTCTCGAAATCTGCGCCTTATATGTCTGCAACTGCTCGAATGCCTGCCAGATATCAGTATCCAAATCTGACGGATTCTTCAGCTCCAGCACACTAATCGGAATTCCATTTAGAAATAGGACGATGTCAGGTCTGCGAGTTCCAGCATCTGCATCCACTTGGACTGAAAATTGATTAACTGCAAACCAATCGTTGTTATCTATATTCTCAAAATCGATTAACCAGAGTAATTTCGTGGTCTCTTCGCCTGATTCATCCCGAACCTTTACAGAAATTCCTTCAGTTATCCATTGATGTATCTGCTGATTTGCTTTGAGGACATCCGTCTCGCCGGGCGACTCCAACAAGTGACGAACTTTCCTAATTACTTCCTTGGGCGTTCCAGGATTGATGCGTGAAATTGCATCTTCTACGCGACCAACTAGCAAAATATCCTTATGGGAATTGCGCTCAGGCATCGTTCCATCATGAGCAATTTCAGGACCCTTAGCCCACTTCCATCCAATCCCCTGAAGCCAATCTACACATTGGAGCTCATAAGCGTCTTCGTTATATGCAACCATTAGGAAACCAACATTTCTTCAGGGATATTTAGTTCTCCGGAAATTAAGCGTGGTGCAAGAGAATCTCGTAATTTAGTGAGGAGGTTTGATTGATACTTTATAGACTCAGAATATTCAAAAATGGGTCTCACGATTTCTGTGAATCTCTCGATAATTTCAATAAGGGGCATCATGAGTTTCGAATTTGCTAAGTCTGAATTTGAAACAAAGGGCTGTGCGGCACCTTTTTTAATACTTTCAATATCGAATGACTTAAGAAACAGGTAAACCCACTCACCTGAAATGCTTTCCAATGGAATAATCCGAGAAGCGTTATTATTCACCCAAGCTGAACCCCGGTGATAAAAGAATTGACCGCAGTAAGCACCTACTCGTCCGACAGTTATCACAAAACCTTGTGCATTGCTTAAGTTTGAATGTCCCATGACGCCTGCGCCACCGAAAATTGGAAACATTCCATCAACTTTGAACTCTTCGCGAGAAAGCATTTTCCCGCCCTCAATTTTGGATATGTCGCCAATACATTGAATATTCCAGCCTTTTGGGATTAACCCAAGTTCCGATTCTTGCATTGAGTCAGGGAATAAAGCGGCAGTTGAAGCATCCATACCCACTGGCTTCTCCCCCGCCATCTTTGCTTTTACTGGCTCGAAATCTACAAACCAGGATTTAAAGATACTTTGTGCAATTCCTTCTAATGTTTTGGAGAGCGCGTTGTTTGCGGATATCTTGCTCTCGAGTTCAAAAAGAATTTCGCCAATTTTTCTCTGTACATTGATTTCAGGAATTTTCACATACAGTTCGCGGATATCTGTCTGACTTATGAAGGGTTGGGCACTTCCTCGAATAGGCCAAAAATCTGGCGCCTTTGTCATATAAAAAAAATATTTTAAATCTATCGCATCATTTTTAGGAAATATTCGAATTGTGTTCTTAATACTTGACCACTTACCAGATGCAAAAAATGTTGACCCACAATTAGCGCCAATTGCGCTAAGAACTATTCCTTCTCTGTCGTAATCATATCTATCCAAGAATCCATCTGGCCCCGTCGCACTATACGCCAAGTATCCATCTGGGACATATGACGCTTTGGTCGTTTTAGTATCGCCCCATTGAATATCCAAAATTTCCTGGAGTTGGACTTCCTTAAATGTCATAGCCAAGGCCTTTGAGTTGCTTAGAGATTAAAGCTTCAAGTCGATGAGACTCTTCTAGCTGTTCTGAGAGCTGGCTAGTCAAAGTTTGCATACGAGTAGCGAAGTCCTCATCATTTTCAGACTCAACTTCTTCCGTGCCTATATATCGACCAGGTGAAAGCGAGTCACCATTCTTGGCAATTTCTTCACGGTTAACTGATTTACAGAAGCCATCAATATCTTCATACTCACCATCGCACCAGCTGTTAAAGGTTTCAGCTATCCGAGCTATTTCTTCTTCACTAAATTCAATCTGGGTGCGCGAGATTGCAGTTCCAAGTTTGCGGGCATCGATAAAGAGGACCTGGTTATCGCGCTTCTTCTTCCATTTGGATTTATCTTTATTGAAGAACCAGAGGGAGCTTGGAATTTGGGTATTGAAGAAGAGCTGACCTGGAAGGTCGATGATGCACTCGATTACATCATCGTCAAGGAATGCCTTACGAATAGTGTCATCTCCACCCTGTGAAGAGGTAAGAGTTCCGCGTGGCATAACAATTCCAGCGCGGCCTTTAGGCGCTAAGTGATGAACTGCGTGGCTCATCCATGCATAGTTTGCGGGACGCTCACGTGGGACACCGTACTTTTTCCAGCGAACATCATTAATAAGTTGTTCTTTTGGATAGCTAGCGTTACTGCCAAAGGGTGGATTCATAAGAATGAAGTCGAAGCGCTTATCCGGGTGCTGGTCTTCCGTAAATGTATCGCCATGAGATTTGCCGAGGTCGAAATCAATTCCGCGGATAGCTAGATTCATGGCGCACAGTCGGCGGGTGGTTGGATTCGATTCTTGGCCGTAAATTGCAATGTCGCCGAGTTTTCCACCATGTGCCTCTAAGAACCGTTCACTCTGGACAAACATTCCGCCCGAGCCGCAGCATGGGTCGTAGATTCGGCCCGATGTTGGCTGCAATATTTCTACAAGAGTCTTCACAATTGATGGAGTGGTATAGAACTGACCACCAAGCTTTCCCTCAGCAGAGGCAAACATTCCGAGGAAGTATTCATATACCTGACCAAGCACATCGGAAGCTTCGTGGCGGCCATTACCGAAACTAATTGACCCAATGAGGTCTACTACTGCGCCAAGGTCGGATGCTGGAAGTTTGGCATCTGCGTAACGTCGTTCGACGATTCCCTCTAGCTTGGGGTTTTCTTTCTCAATTTCATAAAGTGCATGGTCTATCTGGGATGCGATATCTGCTTGCTTAGCATTCTGTTGGATAACTTCCCATCGGGAGGTTTCTGGAACCCAGAAGACGTTGACCTCTTTGTAGTAGTTGCGGTCATCAAGTGCTGCCTTAAGGCGCTTTGCATCTGGTTTATATCTGTCGCTTTTAGGGTCTGAGAAAGCTGCACTTAGTTCATCGCGACGTTCGGCAAAGGAGTCCGAGACGTACTTAAGGAAGACAAGGCCAAGAACTATGTGCTTGTACTCAGCAGCATCAAGATTCTTACGAAGGACGTTGGCTGAGTCCCAGTATTTTTTGAGCTGATCAGTAGTTAGCGCCATGTCCTACTCCTCAGGGCAAATAGATACTTCGACTGGGTACCTACGATAGCCGTCGGGGCTGACTTTACTTGACTAATGAGGCCACTCACAGGAGAGTGGGCAGCGGAGCACTCAAGATCCCCCAGAAAGGTCTAATTCCGCAAGGGCAAGTGGATTTGAACTCAGGTCTGAAAGAGAATTTAGGAGGTTTGACTAACGATGAGTAAAAAGAACAAAGCAAAGCCAGCCCTGACCCAAAAAGCTAGGCCGCAACCACCTCTCCTTCAAATGTCAAGTAGCCAATTAGCAGATCATCTTGTTACTGAAATTGAGAACTGGTTTACCGAAGTAGTAATTGAGAATCACAAACAAAATATCAAAAAATTGAACAAGGCAAGTGCATTTAAGATTAATCGTTATCTCGCTTCTTATGTCTCGCAAGCCCTCACGGGGGAAATTACTGCTGAGGGAATTGCTCGGGGTCTGGTCCAAGGAAGAGCAATGGTTACAAGTCTCAATACATCTTTCGGTGACCGTATGCAGATTTTCATTATTGACCAAATTAAAGAAGTTGTTGGGAGTGCGATTGCTGGTATTGATATAGAATTTTCAGACTGCATTGATGGGCAAAAGAAATATGCTCAAGTTAAAGCAGGCGTGTCAACCATTAACAAGGATGACGTTGCGCCCATAGTCTCTAAATTCAAAGGGATACGGGCAAAAGCGCGAAGAGACGGCGTGAAGATTAATGAAGACCAAACGGTCATTTGCGTACTTTATGGTGAGAAAAGATCGCTGAGTGCTCATTACAAGAAACTCATTGACGATGGAGTGGACGTTTACGTAGGTGACGATTTTTGGGAGCGCCTAACAGGAGAAAAGGGAATGGAGGATCGCCTTTTTAAAGCTTGCTTAAGTGCTGCAGCTCGCGCAAATGTAAAACCCGTCATTGATAAGGCTGTATCTGAGTTGGCTAAAGATCCCGCGATCTCTGCCCTCCTCCCTTGATTGTCAGTAACCACTGATAACCTCTGCATATGGCAAGGGTTACCCAAAATAGAGAGCTCACCGTTCATGAGGCAGCACTTTCAATCGGCGTCTCCCCGGACACGATCCGCCGCTGGCACAAGAAAGGTCTAATTAAAGCCAAAATTGGATCAAACGGCGAACGTCACTTCAGTTCTGAAGAAATTTCCCGAGTAATAGCAAAGACCTCCTCAAGCGATAATCCATGGCGGGTGCTCAAAGCGTCCAGATCAAAGTTGACTTCAATTGAATTGTTTGCAGGTGCAGGTGGCCTAGCTTTAGGAATGCACAATGCTGGCATTCAATCAAAATTACTAATTGACTTTGATAAAGATTCTGTTACTACATTACAAAACAATATGCCAAATTGGAATGCCCATTGCGAAAGTGTAGTGGACATTGATTTAGATAATTATGAAAATCAAATCGATATCATGGCAGGCGGTTTTCCATGTCAAGCTTTTTCCTATGCAGGAAAAAGCCTAGGGTTTGCAGACACTAGAGGAACTCTTTTTTATGAATATGCGCGACTGATTGACCAAGTAAAGCCAAAATTGGTTTTAGGAGAAAATGTAAAAGGATTACTAAATCATGATGGCGGCAGAACTTTGAGTGTGATTACAAAAGAACTTGAAAATCTTGGATATCGAGTTGCTTTCAAAGTGCTGAGAGCGCAATTTCTAGATGTACCACAAAAAAGAGAAAGACTCATAATTTTCGGTATTAGAAAAGATCAAAAAGCAAATTTTCTTTTTCCAGTAGAAAAGGACTACACAATTGACCTCAAAGCGGCATTAAAGGGAGTTCCTAAATCCGATGGGCAAACCTACAGTGATTCAAAAGCAAAAATTATGAATCTAATTCCAGAAGGTGGATACTGGCGAGACTTGCCTGATGAACTTCAGAGGAAGTATATGGGCGGCTCCTATTATTTAGGAGGAGGAAAAACGGGAATGGCTCGGAGACTTGCTTGGAATGAACCCTCTCTCACATTAACTTGCAACCCTGCTCAAAAGCAGACCGAAAGGTGCCATCCAAAAGAAACTCGTCCATTAACCATTAGGGAGTATGCTCGCATCCAAACTTTTCCTGATGATTGGCAATTTGCTGGAAGTACTTCATCTCAATACAAACAAATTGGAAACGCTGTACCTGTTAATCTGGGATATCACGTGGGATTGGCTATTAGAGCCATCTTAGGGCACCCCGCTAGCAAGTCAGAACTACCTGCAGTGCTTGAATCTCTCGGTACTGGTTGAAATGGAAGGCCTAATTAGAGCAATTAATCCAGTCATATTGATTTCAAACATAGATGAGCGATAATTTGCAGATGAAAGAACTAGCTAATTCTTCAAAATTGCCCAAAGAGGAACAACAACCTACCGTTTCGATTGAAAAAAATTCAAAAGCGAGAAAGAAAATTTCTACACAGGACAATTTGGGTAAAACACAAACAGCAAAGCTAAAAAAACCAAACCTTAAAAACAATATTGAGTCAGCTTTCAATTCTCTCTTAAATGACTACTTTGCCAAAGATGATCTGGTTACCGAGAAAATTTTAGATTTGAAAAATTTTCCCGCTGAAACTCTCGAAACTGCTCAGGAAATATTTGAAATATTGAGAAATAGTGAATATGAAATTTCAACAAAATTTAACATTTCGTTAATTTCTGAAGAAAATTTAGTTGAACTTCTAATTAAAACAGGAAATTATTCTTTAGCTTTACAATCATTCACATTTCAACGAAGTCCAAAAATATCTAAAGCAGTCTGGGTCAAGAGCTTAGTATCAATAGGGGAATTTGATAAATTTTCAAAACTTATGAATAAATCTCATCTTTTGCCTAGACTATATCTTCCTATTTTTGCAGATGAACTTACTTCTTCTGCAGCATTCAAAAAGTCTAAAATAGAAGTTCAAGTGAAGGTAATTGCATTTCTAGCTTCAAATCAAATATCGCCTATAAAGATGGTATCAAATCTAGAAAATGTCACAGAAATTTTTAATTCCCGAGACGATTCTTACCAGAATAACGTAGTCAAAGGACTTCGCAAGTGGAATATCAACGCGGTATATCAATTTTTAACTCATATTGATTCGGATCGCATACGTATTTCACTATGCAATCAACTCATAGAGGACTTAACCGTCGACGAAATTGCTTCTTTTTTCACTTGGCATAATCCTGATCCAAAATTCAGCAAAATTGGGATTTTCAAGAGGATAATCAATCCGGCAGTGAATAACTTCCTGAAATGGAACCACAATCTTGATCAACTTCTAATTCTATGGCCGCATCTAGTCTCACCTGAATACGGCTTCAAATTATCCGAGTTAAAGGTGAAGTTTAAGTTTTTGATCGGTAAGACAGGTTATTTACCGGAAAGTTTGAGGGATGACTCCGTACCAATTCTTCAGGATACAATTCAATCTCTTAAGGATTCACTTAAGTTTAAAACTGAAGAAGTTCTCTCACTTAAAAATGAACTCGGCGTTGCCAAGGAGTCACTAGAAAATCTAAATGCAGAATTGTCAGACTTAAGGGAATCCAGACAACACAGTTCCCGAAAGAACTTGGAAGCGCAGGAGGCAATCGAGCGACAATTGAAAATAGATAGTTTAAGGGAACTGATACCAGCATTTGATATCGCCCTTCAAAGTGACCGCCAGGAAGTTTTTAGAAAGAAAATTGAAGAAATTAATATCGAAATTGTAGGTTTAGTTGGACAAAAAGTGCGATGGAACCCTCAAATCTGTGAGTCACTCACTGGGGAGGATTTGGAAGAAGGAATAGTTGCAAAGAGTGGAATAATCTGGTTTTCGGGTCGTGATGTAGTACCGCTCCGAAGAATGCTGATTAAACCGGAGTGAGTAATCATGGAAAATGACTTTGTACTAGGGATTGATTTCGGAACATCAACAACATTAGTTGCTCTTCCAGGTACGCCTCCAACGGTTATTCCTATTGGAATTTCATTCCCTTGGATCCCCAGTGTGATTGCCAGCAAGGATGGTGAAAATTGGATGGTCGGCGAAGAAGCTGAAGTAGCTGATGTACGTGATCAAATTCGCAGTCCAAAAACATCAATAACTTTCAATCGAATGGATTCCTTGGTTAATGACCGTGGAATAGAGATAGATCCAGAAAATGCGATAGAGACGATTCTCATCGCAGTGAAGGAAAAATGTCGTGAAAACGGTCTGTCAACCCGTGGCCTAGTTCGCATGAGCTGTCCAGCTATCTGGACCGGCGAAAATCGCATTAGATTGGCAAAAATCGCAAATAGGGTTGGCTTCAACGTAGATGTTGACCACATAATGGACGAGCCAATAGCAGCGGCTCTTTCTTGGTGGTGGAATAAGAGTCTCAGTGGACAATTAGTCGAAGATAACTGCAAGGCCGTTATCTTCGACTTGGGCGGAGGAACGTTAGATGTTGCCATTGTCGATGTTTATTCAGCTAATAGCCGACCAGAAATTACTGTTATGTCGGCACGGGGAACACGTGAAGCTGGTGACAAACTTGATGATTTGCTTGCCAGTTTCATAGAAAAAGAACTGAAGGAGCAATATGAGTTTGATGTGAGCTCTAAAGCAAATTCTGGTGAGCTGCGTGCATGGATACGAAGGGAAGCCAAATATGTGAAGGAGCGACTCTCCGTAAGCCGAGACACAATTTTTCAAATCAGCGAGCTTTCTAGTGAAATTCCATCTGTCGTTGTTACTCGTGCACAACTCGAAGAAGTATTTGAACCACAACTTAAGCGGCTACTAGCTTGTACCGAAGATGCCCTTAGAGAAGCAAAAATGAAACTCCTGAGTTCAGATAATAACGCCATAATGCGAGAAGAGATCTCAGTTATTGGGAAGGAAGTTGACTTTGTTGTCCTCGCCGGCGGGATGTCCCAAATTCCCATAATTTCTACTGAGCTGCAGAAAAGAATGCCCAATGCAGTAATTGAATATGCGATATCTCGGGAGCGTGCGACAGAAGCCATCGTAGAGGGAGTATCTAATCTAGGAGAATTTGCAAATCTAAATGTACATCGTCCAAGTTTTGACTTCGTCATGACTTGGAAAACAAATGATGGTCAGCTCCATGAAGAGGTGATTTTTCCGGCATTCACGAGTCTTTACGATTCTTATGAAATTAGTATCGGGAAAAGTGATATCGGTAAGGAAATAAGTTTTGTGCCTGCAACTGATCCTGTTGGTGACTGCAAACTAATTGTAAGGTCGGTAGGTGGAAAATCGGTTAGCTTTAAGATTGATGGATCTCAAAATAATTTCATCCCACTTCAAGCAAATCGTCATCAAGGTGTGCGTTTGAAGCTCTATATGGACGGCAGGTTATTCATCAAGGATGCTCTTGGAAAGGAAATAAAGTCACGCATTCGTGAGTGGCCTGTCGTGAGATGGGGAACAACTGGTCGTAAAGAAACTTCCTTAGTTCTCGAAAATATTATTCGTGAGGCATGGTCAATGCCTACACAGCATTGGGATCTTAATTTGGATTAGAACCAACAGCTAAAATGTAAGCAACCGCTTCAATTGAAAGTGAAGCGTGGTTCTTTGTTAGGACTTTATCAAGGTTTTCTAGTTCCGTGACAAGTCTGTTTAATCTGGCTTCGTTTAGTCTGATAATTCCTGGCGCACGATTAGCGGCAACAACTTTTGCCAAAGTATTTTGAGCAGCAGCAATTTTGTGCTCCAGGCTCAAGCGTTTTGCACTTGCGCGTTCAGATGCAATTGCTTCATTATCTCTTACCAAAATATCATTTTCTCTTAACTGTTTTTTTGCTACCTCATACTCAATTTTTTCAAGCGCGGAGTGAAGATTTTGATTTATAGTTGGAGAATCTGCGCTCCCAAAATTGTTTGTCGCTAGTGCTTGCAATAGTGCATCACCAGGTCCATCAATTAGATTTCCAGTCCTCAAATCCACCGAAGTGCTCCAAAGTTCTAGGCGGGGACGAATTCCGTGAGACCTGGCTAAGTGGACACCAATAAGAAATGAACTTCCTTTTGGCAATTCAGGAAGCGAAAGATTGCCAAACCGATTAAGTAGGCTCTCTGAAACAATTAAGTCCTGTTTCACGCATTCCAGTAGTGGGTGTCTCACGGAGATCAATTCAACATTAAAGTTCGCAGCTAATTCAGGAGAAAACGTCACTTCAAGTCCCGACCCGGAACCATCTAGCTCTCGAGCTAAATTAGCTGGCGACATAGAAACGTTTCCATTCTTTCCAAAGAATTGAGGATTGGAAGCCATCATGCGAAGGTCAACTGAAATTTGCTTAGAGCCCTTAATCAACCAGCGACCCTCTCCGAGTTCACTTATAGAGCCTTGCTTCTTGGTCAAGTATCTATCGACAATTCTTAAAATTTCTTGGGAGCCCAGAAACCTTCCACGTCCTGGCGTGTGTTCGTCGAATCCTTCAATTAGGAATGCATCTACACCTCCAATTAGATTTTGATGCGCCGTAAGATCTTCAAGGTGTCCCTTCTTGCTCTTGACGGCAACATCGATTCGATGCATCTCTTGATCCCGCTCAGATTGCGTCAGTTTGGGATTAAGTGCCATTTCTGTAAGCGAAACCAACTCATCTCTAAGAATGGGTTCCAGTTCACCGATAGACTCCTCAAAAACTCCAATCCGGGCATAAAGACGCATGAAAATATCATCTTCAATAGTTCCTGGGATTTGCATGTTATACACAAATATCTTTTCGGCTTTTTGCCCAAATCTATCTAGTCGGCCTATCCGCTGTTCAACTTTCATCGGATTCCACGGCAAATCATAATTAACTAGAGTGTCACAAAATTCGAAGTCCAAACCTTCAGAACCGACCTCAGAACAAATAAGTATATCAAATTCACCTCGACGGAATGAGGCCATTAGATCTTGTCTTTCCTTTGGAGCAGTTGCTCCATACATAACTTTGACGTTTAAACCAGTTTTACTTAACTCTCGTTTTAAGTAATTGATAGTGCGTGTGAAGAAACTGAAAATTAAAACCTGTTTCGCCATACCATTCTTACGCGCTTCCAAAAGTGCTTTCTCAAATTCTAAATACTTGGTGTCCTGGGGAATTTTTGGAATGACTTCAAATTCAAAATCCATAATTTTGGAAACAGATTCCGCAGAGTCAATTCCATCAAAGGCGTCTAAGCCTTCATACTCCTCTGCTGCAAAACCGTACTTGTCCTGGAGCAATTCAAAAGTTGCAGGAAGACAGCTTGCAGCTTGTCGAAGAGGCATTTGCAAGGCTAAACCTGGCGTAATTCCTTTAGAAAGAGCCCTATTTGTGAACCATTTTCGTATGAATGTGTATGCCTCAAGCTCTTCATTTGTCCAATTTACTTGAACTGAAATTGGAGTTCTAATCGCACGCTTTTCTGGCGTTTCCGCCTTACGAGTTCTAGTAAATACACTTGCAAGAGTGTTGAGCTCCGCGATATGACGCTTGGCTCGTGAAATTTGATTTGTCGTCAACTTCTCCAGGCTCAGTAGAGCTTCTAAACTTTCAAAATCGCTTCGCTTTACAATTGTGTGCCCAAGAGCTGTCGCCTTGATAGCCTTCAAATTAGGAAGTAGCTCGCGGGGGTCTAAATTGTTATTTAGTAGATTTCTCGCGATTTCATTTAAATACTTATTTGGTTCCAGTTGATCATTGAATACCGCCCTATCAAAAAATTGTGAACTATCTAATAAATTAAGCAAGTTAAAAAGATCATTATTACCTAAATTAAGTGGGGTCGCGGATAAGAAAATAAGTGCATCTGCAAGATCTGAGATGATTTCCCCGAGCGCAAAACTCTGGGTACTGTTATTTCGCAGATAGTGAGCTTCATCCACGATTATTAAATCGAATCTAGGTGCAAGTTTTGCAAGTCTCTCAAGATGTATAGATGATCGCAAACCTTCCAATGAGGCAATTGCTTTAAGCGGATCGGAACGCCCCAGCTCAATCTGATCCAACCAGTTCGATAATTTTTCATTATTTAATTCTTCAAGTTTTCGATCGAATCGACGGTACATCTCATCTTGCCACTTCTTTTTCAGTGCCGCCGGGCAAATTACGAGAACATTCTCCATCGGAGTTCTTAAGTCGAGTTCACTCCAGATGAGTCCAGCTTCGATCGTCTTTCCTAAACCCACTTCGTCAGCGATTAAAATACGCTGTTTAGTTCCCATCAACATTTTTAAAACTGGCTTAAATTGATACGGTCTAAAAAGAGTCCGACTGGTTTGAAAAGAGTAAATCACATCGGTTAGCGGGTCTCTTAGTTTTGTAGCAGTCAATGTAAGTGCAATATTTTCAGCATCTGACATGGGAGCACTTAGCCAAGTTAAAGGATCCCCCTGAAGTGATTTCAATTCTTGCAGGTCTGATTCACGCACCTGCGTGATTCCTCTATTGGTAAGTACCGAGTAAAGCGCTTGCCCAGAAATTACTTGTACTCTTTCAACTTTACCGACTGTTCTATCTGCAAGTAATTGAACTGATGTACCTAATGAGAATTTTGCAGTCTCTCCTATACTTGAAGCATCGTCCCAAAGGCCATTAAATCTTTCGATTAAATAAATGAGAGGATCTGAGTCGTCCTCAATAAATTGCTGACGCTCATCTCCACTCGTGTCTGGGCGCACTTTACCTACAGTTGAAATGACTAAATTCCAAGATCCTTTCGTACGAAATAGGGTCGTACCCAAGGGTAGATTGTTAGCACGCAATGGTTCGGAGTGACGTGCTTCCAAGCCACTTTCGAGGGCATTTTTGATAAGTTCTTGGGTAGGATCTCCAATCATTAATACTTTTTGTAAAGAAATTTGCTGGAGGAGCTGGTGCGGCCATGCAATGTAAGAGTTATGGAATATATCCCCCGAACCGATTATCATTTCCTTCTCTCCGACTTAATTTTTAAAATTTAATTACTTGAATGGCCATGTTTTGGAGTCTATTGCCCAGTTAGTAATTTCCACGGTCAATGCTTTTAATTCTTGATTTCTTGATCCCGGCGCAGTTACTGCAACTCCTTTACTTGGGCTCGGGAATACTCCAGTAGTCAACCATCCATTGCCGGCAGTAATCGGAATGCTCATGTAGGGAGCAAGTTTCTTGAAAAATCTTGTGGCTTCATCTACTGAAAGTCTTGGCTTAATAGCTTTTCCGCTAGAGTCCACATTGCTTGTCAGCTCGAACCACACTGCGGCAAAAACTCGAAAAATCGTTCCACTTCCTAGGAGGCTTTTTTGCCGTAAAACTTTTGGTTCCAAGGAAAAATCTGATGCGAAAGCATCTTGCAACATATCAAGAAACTGGCGTGCACGTCTCTCAAACTCACCATCTTGGCGAGCTAATTCTTGTGCTCTGCTAACTCTTCCCGTAATACCTACAGATAAAGCGCGAATTGAATCTGCTAAGGTTTTTGCAGAGATCAAAAATGGACTTGCTCCAGCAGCGCGATCTTTATTGAAGTCCACCCTATCGATTAAGAGTGGATGTGGATTGTCAAGCGCAATCGTACTTGTGACTCTATTAACAATTTTTGATTGATCAAATCCAATTGATAGAGCCTTGACCATACCCTTTGCATTATTTGCAATATCGGCAAAGATTTGTCTTGCTTCTCGCGCAGATTCACAAATTAGAATATCTATTCCGACTGATTCCCTGTTACTTCTTTCTAAGTTGTTTTCTGCTAATTCAACTCTTTCCCTGGCTTTTTCAATAACCTTTGAATTTCCTGCTCTCTGCGATTCTGATAGGTGCAGTTTTGAATCCACAAGTTCTTTATTCAATTTTGCTATCCACATATGAAACCCAAGTATGCGATGCTGCCCGTCTAGAATCTTGATAGATTGTCTGGCATTTCTAGGAACCCGGAGTACGCCAAAAACAGAGACAGCTTCATCCACAACATTGTTGATCTCTGTGAGCGGATCGAATTCAAGAACACCTCGAGGGCACCATAAAAGAAGGCTAGGACTCGCCCATTCCTCTGTATCGTTGACGTACTCGCAAAAAAGTTTGCCTCGATTCTCATCGACTATTCTGTTGTCGTCCTGTGGCACATTGATTGGCGGAGCCTCGATGCCAACTACAAGTTGAGCGATGGACATGTCCATGTGAAAAACTGGGCGTCCACCCATGTATTTCCGGCTAGCAATGAAGGTGTCCTCCTTCTGATAGCCAGTTAGAAGTTGAGTTCCGAGGTTGGTCTGGGTCATTTGACTACTCCTAGTATTTAATATGTTACGCAGAGTAACTATTTTTTAAATTTCTGTCAAGATGTTAATCTAATAATGTAAATATTAATCGGCTCACTAAGTGTCTAAATGGCCAGGAAACCACTGCTTAGGTGAAACAGTCGCCAAATAACCCCAATGTTCTCCAAAATAAGCAGCAATCTGTCCTTCTGGAGTAATTCTCAACCTACCCCCAGAAGGCTTCCGGGCAATTAGCAAGGCTCCGAGCGTCCCCCCATCGACGGAAAGGTCTTGGAGCAGCTTGTCCGAACTTCTATCACGGATACTGCCATTTAAGTGGAGCGTATACGAATGAGAAATAAATGGGCCTACTAATTGCGTCCCAACTTCAAGAAGTTCATTCGACATAAGCGGTTGAAAAGTTCCCACTATTTCTGAGGGGGAGCCAGCGGGCGCCTCATCCTCTTCTATGATCAAATCATCCTCAGGTTCAAGTAAAGCAAGAAGTTCACCACATTCTTCCGCAACTTGTAATTCAAGAATCCAAGAAATTTTACGAACTAAAATGCATAGCGATTTAAGTTCGTCTGGCGTTGCTCGAATTTCATTGTGCACCCACAGGTGCCTACTTCCGAGCACTTCTGCTAGTCGATTATAAAAGTCTTTCCATTGTGCCTTTGGAACCAGAGCACTAATTGGTGAACGAAGTGGACTACTTCCCACATTTACAATTTCTTTCAAGAGAATTGAGGGATCCTTGTAATTAACTTCACCGATATTCATTTTGGCTAGCTGTAGGTCTGTAAGCCAATTTTTACCTTTTTCTTTTGTGAGTCCTGCATCTATAAACGTAAGCAAATCTTGGGCAAACAAATTGATAATACCTATACCTGTTGAGTGAATCTGAGACTCGATTGCTAGATCAGGCTTTGCAATTCTATTTAATATCATTCTGTTCCGTTTCTTTTATTCGATTTGCCATTCCAAGTCCCTTTCAAATGCCCTCATCCATCATTTCAGCGAACTTCATGACATCCCATCCCAAAACTCCTGCTTTCCCCCACGGGAAATCTTTCTCACCCGGTGTGCGAATGTCTAGAGTTCTGAGGTAAAACTTTTCTTTGTAAGGGGTTAAATCTGTAAGAGTTAAATTCACGGGTGCCTCAACCCGCTGACCTTCTGCGCAACTGGGATCGCAGAGATTCTCACTGAAGTAACCGGTTCCCGTGGCTTTTTGTTTAGTCCAGATTTGCCATTTGATTCTATAAACGAGCCATCCCCCATCAGCGCAGGTAAGCATGATGGTTTCAGGTTTGTATTCAGCTGTTTCGCAATCCCAGGTCAGCACCTCTGAATCTTCGAGATCTGCAGGGATAGCAATCGTGAGCGACGGTGCTGGGACTGGCTTTGGAGTTGGGCTATTAAAGAGTGTGTTCGCAGCAAGTGCGGCAGAAAGGGTTACCGCACTTGCTGCGAAGATGTAACGCGCCTTGTTCATGCGGCGAGTGTGTCTTCGATGGTCTTGATGCGATCAAGACGGGTCTGG
>JACCDN010135865.1_pt1 | contig 20907 bp, 21 predicted proteins | sample 7441691 | NCBI WGS metagenome assembly JACCDN01 (sample SAMN15323439, study PRJNA562643) | freshwater metagenome | isolation source: river surface water | place: USA:Blue River Watershed | collected 2017-08-16 | reverse complement strand
AGGGCGAGATCTCAGAGCTCAATGAACGTAGCGGCGGAATGGCCTTTATGCGCCTTCGCGATACCAGCGCCGATATGAGCCTTTCGGTGATGTGTTACAAAACTGTCTTAGCCCCAGTTCAACCACTTCCGGCCAATGCCCGCGTTGTTATTCATGCAAAGGCATCTTGGTATACCAAGAGCGGCACATTGACGATGTCTGCCAAAGAGATCAGACAGGTCGGAGTCGGTGAACTCTTGGCTCGCCTTGAAGAGCTCAAGAGCCAATTAGCTAAAGAAGGTCTCTTTAATTCAGATCGCAAAGTCGCACTTCCTCGTCTTCCTGGAAAAGTTGGTCTGATCTGTGGTCGCAATACAGATGCGATGAAAGATGTTGTAGAAAATGCGCGGCGTCGTTGGCCGGCAGTTGAATTTGAAATTCGCGAGGTTGCGGTACAGGGAAGTGCAGCAGTTGTTGAAGTCTCACAAGCGCTTGCAGAACTTGAAGCGCGTGAAGATGTTGATGTCATCATCATTACTCGCGGCGGCGGATCATTTGAAGATCTCTTGCCATTTAGCGATGAGAGCTTGGTTCGCTTGGCCGGTTCTTGCATGACACCTATCGTCAGCGCGATCGGCCACGAAAAAGATTCACCACTGTTAGATCTCGTTGCAGATTACCGAGCATCAACTCCAACCGATGCAGCAAAGCGCGTTGTTCCAGATATCGCCCAAGAGATTGCCGATATCCAAGCAATCCGCGCCCGCCTTGCACGTACCGTTGCAGCCTCTGTCGAATTTGAGCTCTCAACTATTGCCCACTTAACCGCTCGCCCTGTGATGAAAGATCCAATGGTGATTGTGACCTCTCGTGCAGAGCAGATCTCAACTGCCCGCGATCGCAGTGCACGCACCATGGCGACCCTGATTGATAGCGAAAAACGCGAACTTAAGCAGGTACGAGCCCACCTTCGCTCGCTCTCACCGCAATCGACCCTTGATCGCGGATACTCAGTTGCGACCTTAAGCGATGGCTCGATCGCACGTAAGGCAAAGGATGTCGAAGTTGGTGCCCTGCTTCACATTCGCCTAGCAAAGGGTTCACTAGAGGCAACTGTCGAGAAGAGAGTAGATTAAGAACATGGCTGCAGAGAAGAAGTTGTCCTACGAGCAAGCTCGCGATGAACTTGCAGAGATTGTCGAATCTCTGGAATCTGGCAGCGCCACATTAGAAGAATCACTTGCTCTCTGGGAGCGCGGAGAAGCTTTAGCAAAGGTCTGCCAAGAGTGGCTCGATGGTGCAAAGGCAAAGATTTCAGCAAGCCGCCCTGCACAAGAACCACAAGGCGAATAGAGGCTAGCTAACTATGTCTCCACAATTTTCATATTCAGATCTACTTCCGATTGGTGACGACACCACCACATATCGCCTGCTTACAAAAGAGGGCGTCTCAGTTCACAAGCATGGCGATCTTGAATTTTTGCATGTTGAAGCAAGCGCGCTTTCGCAGTTAAGTGAAGTCGCAATTCACGATATCTCTCATTATCTTCGCGCCGCACACCTTCAGCAGCTAGCCAATATCTTGAACGATCCAGAGGCCTCGCCCAACGATCGCTTTGTCGCAACAGATCTTTTAAAGAATGCCAATATCGCAGCAGGTGGAATCTTGCCGATGTGCCAAGACACAGGAACTGCGCTGATTATGGGTAAGAAAGGCCAGCACGTTCTTACTTCAAGTAAGGATGAGGTTGCCCTCTCGCAAGGAATTTACGATGCTTATACAAAGCTCAACCTGCGTTATTCGCAGATGGCCCCAGTATCAACCTGGGAAGAGAAGAACACCGGCAATAACCTGCCTGCCCAAGTTGAGATCTACGCCGATAGCGACCATAGCGATGAGTACAACTTCCTCTTCATCGCAAAGGGTGGCGGTAGCGCCAATAAATCATTCCTCTATCAAGAGACAAAGGCTGTCCTTAATCCAACATCATTTATGAATTGGCTTGATGAGAAGCTCCGCTCGATCGGAACAGCTGCATGTCCTCCATATCACTTAGCGATTGTCATCGGCGGAACAAGTGCTGAGCACACAGTAAAGACAGCAAAGCTGGCATCGACAAAGTATTTAGATTCACTGCCAACATCAGGAGATGCCGCAACCGGCCATGGCTTTAGAGATATCGAGCTAGAAGAGAAGGTTCTCGAACTTACTCGCACTCTAGGAATCGGTGCCCAATTTGGTGGCAAGTACTTCTGCCACGATGTGCGCGTTGTTCGCCTTCCTCGCCACGGTGCATCCTTGCCGATCGCAATCGCCGTTTCATGTTCTGCCGATCGCCAGGTCAAGGCGAAGATCACTCGCGATGGCATCTTCATCGAAGAGCTCGAGCGCGATCCAGCACATTTCTTACCGGAGACCACCGATGAGCACCTCAACGACAATGTTGTTGCTATCGATCTCAATCAGCCAATGGATGCAATCCGCGCAGAGCTTTCCAAGCACCCGGTAAAGACTCGCGTCAGCCTAACCGGCACCATCGTCGTTGCTCGAGATCTGGCACATGCCAAGATCAAAGAGGCGCTCGATAAGGGCGAACCAATGCCGCAATACCTCAAGGATTACGCTGTTTATTATGCGGGCCCAGCCAAGACCCCTGAAGGTTTTGCGTCAGGTTCATTTGGCCCAACAACTGCAGGACGTATGGATTCCTATGTCGATTACTTCCAAGAGCGCGGTGGATCTTTTGTCATGTTGGCAAAGGGCAACCGTTCTCAGGCAGTCACCGATGCATGTAAGAAACATGGCGGCTTCTATCTTGGCTCAATCGGCGGACCGGCAGCTCGCCTGGCTCAAGATTGCATTAAGAAGGTTGAAGTTCTCGACTTTGAAGAGCTCGGCATGGAAGCTGTCTGGAAGATCGACGTTGTTGATTTCCCGGCATTTATCGTTGTCGATGACAAGGGCAATGATTTCTTCGCCCAGACTTCTAAGCCATTAACTATCGGCAAGAAACCATCAGAGATTTAATCTGAAGGTTTTAGTAGTACTTGCTCCGCTTGAACTTTGCCCATGCCTTACATGGGTTCTCATAGCGGATTTCGATATAGCGAAGGCCCCAACGGATCTGAGTCACTGGGTTCTTGCGCCAATCGGTAGAGATGATCTCCATCTTGTTTGCTGGAAGCGCCTGGGCAATTCCATGTGCGCCTGAGCGATAGTTATGAGCTTTGTAATTCCAATGGCTCTCTTTTGTCCAGAGGCGATTGAGGCAGGCAAATTGGTAGCTGCCCCAGTTGTACTCGCTCTGCATGATTTGGCGAGCTACATACTTGGCACCGTTGGGAGTTCTCGCCAATTCGACCTGACGGGTTACCGATGCAACCAGAGCCATCTCAGAGGCGAAGAGCGATTGAGCAAATTCAAGTTGTGAGTAGAGAGGTGCGCCTTCGGTCAGATCAACTGTTGAGGCGCGAAGTGATGTGGCCTCAGGAAGGGTCAACCGGGTGGTCGCTGGAAAGTCGAGACCGTAGGCAGTCGGCTGGGCGCTGGCGAGAATGAGAAGGGTCGCGATCAGAGTCCAGAGACCTGCGACTTTACGTCGTGGCTTGGCAAGAAAAACCTGCATCGTCATACCCTCCTGTTCTTCTCTCGTACTTCGTCTCGTTCTGAGTCTCGTACTTTTGGCCAACCCGTATCACTCTCACTTTTTTAGAAAGTAAGAGATATAAGGGAAGGGGAATGGCTCTAGGGTGGCAAGGGTGAGAGACATCGGCAAATCTGAACACGCATGGCGGAAAAATTCTCAGAAATCTGACTGGTTGTGGATAGGTAAAAGTGCTGGTCAGATTGGGGGAAGTCCGATTTGCCCCATTTGTGACTGTGATCTTTAAAGAGCCTCTAATTGAGGGGGTGAGCGGGTAGTTAGGCGACTGGCCCTTCAAGCATCTCGGTGACCAAGGCTGCAATCGGCGAGCGCTCTGATCTAGTCAGGGTCACATGGGCAAAGAGCGGGTGTCCTTTGAGGGTCTCCACGACGGCGACGACTCCGTCATGGCGGCCAACGCGCAAGTTATCGCGCTGGGCGACATCGTGGGTCAGGACAACTCGTGAGCTCTGGCCGATTCGAGAGAGGACTGTCAGCAGAACTCCGCGTTCGAGGGATTGGGCTTCATCCACGATGACAAAGCTGTCATGGAGGGAACGTCCGCGGATATGGGTCAGCGGCAAAACTTCGATCAAACCGCGATCGATGACTTCATCGATGACGGCTTGGCTAACAAGTGCTCCCAAAGTATCGAAGACTGCCTGGGCCCACGGCGACATCTTCTCGCCTTCGCTGCCAGGAAGGTATCCCAGCTCTTGGCCGCCGACTGGATAGAGCGGACGGAAGATCACAACTTTCTTATGGGCTCGCTTCTCCATCACCGCTTCAAGTCCGGCGCAGAGAGCAAGGGCTGACTTTCCAGTTCCGGCCCGGCCGCCGAGAGAGACGATGCCGATCTCTTCATCAAGTAAGAGGTCCAAGGCGATCCGTTGTTCGGCGCTACGTCCGTGAAGTCCAAAGGCGTTGCGATCGCCGCGGACAAGTCGGAGCTGTTTATCGGCGGTGACTCGGGCGAGCGCGCTCCCCTTTTCAGAATGGAGAACGACTCCGGTGTGGACCGGCAGAGAATGTGCACATTCGTGATCTGCGCGATCGCTGCTGTAGAGCTCATCGATGACGCTATGGCCGACATCGACCTCTTCAATTCCAGTCCATCCGCTATTGGAGACCAGCTCTGCTAAATACTCTTCGGCGCGAACTCCGACAGATGAAGCTTTGACGCGAAGTGGCAGGTCCTTAGTTACTAGGACTACATCTTTGCCATCGGACATGAGGTTCTTGGAGATCGCCAAGATGCGTGAATCGTTGGTGCCATCGCGCAGGAATCCATGTGGCAAGGTGCTCAAATCGGTGTGGTTGAGCTCGACTGAGAGGGTTCCACCTTCTGGGGTAATCGTCAGCGGTTGATCGAGGCGGCCATGTTCTACGCGCAGGTCGTCGAGTGCGCGAAGGGCGGCGCGGGCAAAGTAGCCAAGTTCAGGATGGTCTCGCTTGGTCTCAAGCTCTCCGATGACTGCGATCGGGATGATGACTTCATGCTCTTCAAAGCGCAGCAGCGCTCCGGGATCAGCAAGGAGCACGCTGGTATCTAAAACGTATGTCTTACGCGGTGGGTGTGCCAACGGTGAGAACTCACATTTCTTTAATTGTTCTAGAAGGGATCACGCTTCGGTTGGTAAAAGATTAGAACTGTCGGCGCATTAGGCGATGCGACACGCCAGATCGATAAATTACAAATAGATGAATTACTTACCCGGACTTATTTACCGAGTCGACGGTGGCGTTGCGAATATGAACGCAATGCGCGAAGGAAATCCACGCGACGAAAATCTGGCCAATAGGCTTCACAGAAATAGAACTCAGAGTGAGCGCTCTGCCATAACAAGAATCCCCCAAGGCGCTGCTCGCCCGATGTGCGGATCAAGAGCTCTGGATCTGGCTGTCCTGCAGTGTAGAGATATTGAGAGATTGTTTCGGCATCAAGGTGTGCTGCCGCCTCTGCCAGATCTCTTCCTTCGGAGCCAGCCTGGTTGAGGTAGCTCTTGACGGCATCGACGATTTCGCGGCGGCCGCCATAGCCGATTGCAACGTTGACCTCCATCGTTCCAGGATGTGTAGGAAGAGATGACAACTTCTCCTGTAACCACGGCGGCAAGAGATCGAGAGCTCCAACAGCTTTCAAGGTCCAGCGACCAGTACGGGCAAGTTCATCGACGCTATCTCCGATTACTGCAAGAAGTGAATCGAGTTCTTCGGGGGTGCGCTTGAAATTATCGGTCGAGAGCATCCATAGCGTGACAACTTTTACCTCAGCCTCTTCACACCATCCAAGGAAATCAATGATCTTGTCGGCGCCGCGGCGGTGACCTTTGGGATCTGCAGGGCTTGGATTGCTCATCGCCCATCTGCGATTGCCATCCAGGATGACGCCAACATGTTGCGGGGTCTGCGAGAAATCTAAATCACGGACAATGCGCCATTCATAAAATGGATAGAGCGCGCTTTTAATGAGCTTACGAAGTTTGGCGAACAACTTTGCGCTCCAAGATAAAAGAAGCAACAGGAAGAGTTCCAGCCAGAATCATCCAAAGCATCCCGGAGATGCTCTTACGCATCTTGACGCTTAGTTGCAGGGCTGCCAGAACATAGAAGATATAGAGAGCGCCGTGGATCTGGGTGATCCAGATGATGTTCGGCTGGGTGCGCTCGAGGTGGAAGCCATATTTTGCTGGCATATAGAAGAACCACAGGATCAGCGATAGGACGCCGCAGATAATGGCCATGACTCGAAAACGAAATACCGCGCTTTTCATGCTCCCAACTTATCGCTTTCTTCGCGCTTTCGATAGAAAGGCAGATAGAGGACGATCGCAGCCATCAACCACCAGATCACAACGTAGGAGATGTGCTGCCAGTAATAGCCACCGACCTTGGATTCAGGGGGTGCAAGTTCAATACGATCGCGAAGGATTGGGCCATCGCTTACTTCTTCAGAAGTTGCCAGAAGGAATCCGTCGTAGAGCTCGAGATCTGTCTGCGAGATGATCACGCTGCTATCAAGGCGCGAAATTACACCTGGGGCATTTGCCACTACATCTTCAAATTGTCGCGGGCGAACAATCGCCTCTACATCAACACCGGTCGACATCGCAACAGTTGGTTCAATAAGGCGATCTTTCCAATATCCGCGAAGCACCAAGATTGCACTCTTGTCATCCACCTGCATCAAGGCAACTTCCCAATCGGATCTAAGACCTTCAAGATCAGTCTGTTGCGGTGCGCGAAAAGTCAGAATGTATTTGCCGCGAAGTGCGACCTTCTTTCCAACATTTCGTGAATCAAGTGATGTGGCAGGTATTGCAAGATCTGATAATTGATAAATCGTGGAATCGGCAACGATCTTCTTTGAATCTTGTAACTCATTGGCGCGATCGAGTTGCCAGAGGCCAAGTGAGAAGAAGGCTGCGGCAATTGCTAGAACCGCAACCGCTTTGCCGATGAGTTTAAAGACCACCGTTATCTTCGCGATCCTTCATCTTTGAAAAACGCTTATAGAAACTGCGCATCAATAAGGCAACTGAGATGCAGAGAAGCAAAACAGTGAGGGATCCAGCCCAACCCATATCTACATCTTTATCCATGCGATAATTCTCCCATGTCGAACCCACAAGGTAGCTCCCAACCCGATGAGACCTTCGACTACAACGATCGCTATGGCATCTCACCGCGCAAGCGCTGGATTGCACCAGCACTCATCGTTGCAATTCTGGGAGTGAGCTGGACCCTATGGGCCGCCTTAAACCACGCGCAACCAGAACTTCGCTCTACTCTCTATTCATTCTCTGTCACCGGCGATCGCGAAATCACAATGAAATATGCGATCGATCGCCGAGATCCTGAAGCCACCGTAATCTGCACACTTATCTCTATCGATATCGATAAGAACATCGTCGGTCAGATCGATGACCAGATTGAGGGCGGCGAGAGCAAGGTCGAGCGCGTTATTGCAATTCCAGCGCGTATCGCCCCCGTCAGTGCACGTATTGCAGGCTGCAGAATTTCCTAAGCGCTACATCCCCGCTAAAGTGTGCGGCTATGAGTACTCCACAAACTTGGCTCACCCAAGAGGCAGCAGACCGTCTTCAGGCAGAGCTTGAACACCTCGAGGGTCCTGGCCGTCGCGATGTGACAGCAAAGATTGAAGCTGCCCGTGCCGAAGGTGACTTGAAAGAAAATGGTGGATACCACGCAGCTCGTGATGAGCAAGGAAAGATGGAAGCGCGTATCCGTCAGCTCAAGCAGATTTTAGAAAATGCACACATTGGAACTCCACCAGCTAGTGAAGATGGCGTTGTCGGTGCTGGCATGGTTGTCACAGCTCTAATCGCAGGGGACGAGATGAAATTCCTCTTGGGATCTCGCGAAATCACATCAGATGAATACGATGTCTATAGCGAGAAATCCCCGCTAGGTAGCGCTGTGATGGGTGCAAAGATCGGTGAGACCGTTTCTTACACAGCACCTAACGGCAAGGCAATCTCAGTCGAGATTAAAGACGCCCGCTTTATTTAATTACTTGCTCGAGCATACTTTCTTGTGCTCAAAGGAATAAAGATTGCCATTAGTACAATCATGTAGACCAAAGAAGTAGTTAATGGATGCTCACTTGGGAATGATCCCGCTGTAGCTCCGAACTCGGTCTCAAGACCAAAGAGCGAGCGACATCCGGCAACCATCGTTGAGACCGGATTCCATTCTGCAAAGTACTGCAATGCACGAGGCATTCCTGTAGTTGGTGCGAAAGCATTAGAGAGGAATGTGAGCGGGAATGTCACGATGAAGGATACGTTCTGTACTACTCGTGCATCCTTTGCAGATAGTCCAACAAGTACACCAACCCATGAGAGCGCGTAACCAAAGAGCAGAAGGAATAAGAATCCGAGCAAGACATTGCCTAATCCACCTGTTGGACGCCATCCGACGATGTAACCGGTAATACCCATTACCGCTAGAACTACAACATTGAGAAGTGAATCCCCCAATGTGCGGCCGATAATCAGCGCACTACGTGAGATTGGTAGAGATCTGAATCGATCAATCAGACCCTTCTTCATATCATCGGCAAAACCAGAAGCGGTCCCAGCAAGAGTAAATGCAACGGTCTGCACGAAGATTCCCGGCATCAATAATTGAACGTAACCGCCAGGTTGATCTGTTGCAATTGATCCACCGAAGACGAATCTAAAGAGAAGTACAAACATCACCGGCTGAATCGTTGAAAAGATAAGTACTTCAGGGACTCGAACTAATAACAGAATTTGGCGACGAGTAATTACAAAGATGTCTTGAAGGTTTCTCACTTGGCAACCTCTTCCTTCTTCTCTTCGGCAACATGGCCGGTTAGCGATAAAAAGACGTCATCAAGGGATGGGCGCTTGAGCGAGACATCAAGTGGATGTATTCCCGCTGCATCAAGCTCGCGAAGGGCCTCTATCAGCGCAGTTGCACCAGTGGATACAGGAGATGAGATTAAACGCAAACCTTCATCAAGGGCTGCAGCATTTCCGCTCACGCGCGAGACAATCTCCATCGTCTTTGCGGTGTTGGCATTTTCTACAACGATTTCAAGGCGTTCTCCACCGACCTGCTTCTTCAAAGCATCCGATGTTCCGCGAGCAATTACCTTGCCGTGATCAATCACTGCAATTTCATCTGCAAGCTGATCAGCCTCTTCTAAATACTGTGTTGTAAGGAGAAGTGTGACTCCACCTTTGACAAGCTCTTGGATAACTTCCCACATCTCTTGGCGACCACGTGGATCAAGGCCAGTCGTAGGTTCATCTAGGAAGAGAACCTTCGGCTTAACAATCAGAGATGCTGCAAGATCTAGCCGGCGACGCATTCCACCTGAATACGTTTTGATGGGGCGACGTGCAGCCTCTGTGAGTGAAAAGCGTTCAAGAAGTTCTTCTGCGCGAGCAATCGCCTGCTTCTTTCCTAGGTGATATAGCTGACCAAACATCACCAAGTTATCCCAGCCAGTAAGAATTTCATCGACAGCTGCATACTGTCCTGAGAGACCAATAACTTCGCGAACCTTCTCTGGGTTCTTCACAACATCAATACCACCAACTGTTGCTCGCCCTGAATCAGGATTAAGCAATGTAGCGAGAATTCTCACAGTTGTTGTCTTTCCTGCACCATTTGGTCCAAGCACGCTCAGAACGGTGCCTTCTTCGACATCAAGAGAGAGATTATCGAGGGCGCGAACAGCGCCTTTATCGTAAGTTTTAACGAGGTCTTCAGCGATGATTGATTTCACGCGGTAAACTTATAACCTTATTCTAGGAATTACAAAGAAGCAGATAATTTTCATTGCTCATTACATTAATTGGGGTAGACCATGTCGATGAACGCGCCAGCTAAAGCACATACGCATAAAGAGATCATGGTCATCCTGGGTGGCCTCATGACAGGCCTGCTCCTTGCAGCTCTCGACCAGACAATTGTCTCAACAGCGCTCAAGAGCATCGTTGAAGAATTCAACGGACTTAGCCACTACACATGGGTTGTAACCGCTTACTTGCTGACATCAACTGCATCAACTCCGCTCTACGGAAAGATCTCAGATATCTACGGCCGTCGTCCAGTCTTCCAATTTGCGATCGTTACCTTCTTATTAGGTTCACTTCTTGCTGGTGCATCACAGAATATGAACCAGCTCATTGCAACCCGCGCACTTCAAGGTCTTGGTGCAGGTGGCCTCATGGCACTTACCTTCGTGATCATCGGTGACATCGTTCCACCGCGCGAACGTGGCCGTTATCAGGGTTACTTTGGCGCTGTCTGGGGGCTCTCATCTGTTGCAGGTCCACTTCTCGGTGGCTTCTTCTCAGATAACGAAACCATTCTTGGAATCACAGGATGGCGCTGGATCTTCTACATCAATATTCCATTTGGAATTCTTGCACTAGTACTTACCTCTGCAACCCTTCACCTTGCAAAGCAAAAGCGTGAGCACAGCATCGATTATCTTGGCGCAGCTCTCTTGGTTACTTCAGTAACTTTGATCCTTCTTTCAGTCAGCGTCTATGGACCTCAAGATGGATGGTCTAATTCAAAGACACTTACCTATCTCGGTATTGGATCTGCTCTCACCGTCTTCTTCATCTGGTGGGAAGGTCGCGCACAAGAACCGATCATTCCTTTATCGCTATTTAAGAACCATACATTTAGCCTGACATCGATCCTTGGTTTCATTATTGGTGCAGGAATGTTCGGTGCCATCGTGATGCTTCCTCTCTATCTCCAGGTTGTTAAAGGGGAGAGCGCAACATCTGCAGGTCTCAAGCTCATTCCTCTGATGCTTGGAATTGTCTCAACCTCAATTATCAGCGGAAAGTTGATCTCTAAGACAGGTCGCTACAAGAAGTTCCCAATCTTGGGTACAGCGATTATGACCGTGGGAATCTTGGCGATGTATCGCCTTGAGATTGATACTCCTTATTGGGAGATTGCAATCTACGCAATTATGGTCGGAGCAGGTCTTGGACTTTCTATGCAGACCATTGTGATTGCGCTACAGAACTCTGTTGAATTCAAAGATATGGGCGTTGCTACAAGCTCAAATACCTTCTTCCGTTCATTGGGTTCTGTCTTTGGTACCGCACTCTTCGGTGCAATTCTTTCAAGTCGGCTTGGTCATTACCTGATCGTGGGACGTGAAGAGTTGGTAGCAACCAATCCTTCGGTAGCTCTCTCATTTAGCGAAGGTGACATCGAAAAGATTAAGCAGAACACCGCCGTTATCGCACAGCTTCCACCTGAGGCGCAGAGCACTGCGCTCAATGCCTTCGTGAACTCATTCCACGTAGTCTTCTTGGCAGCTGCACCAGTCGTGGCGATCGGCTTCATATTGGCGCTCTTCCTCCGCGAGGCACCACTGCGCACAAGCGAAGATTACGCAGCAGCTCGCCAGGAGTCTGCAGGAGAAGCACTCGGTTAATTCCGAAGTCCACCTATGAAGTTGCAATCACCTCTGCGCGATCTTCCTCGTGAAGTGAGCGTCCTCGTTGTTGCATCATTCTTTGTAGCTGTTGGATTTGGAATTATCGTTCCAGCAATCCCACTCTTTGCCAGATCCTTCGGAGTCAGCAATGCAGCCGTTGGTCTGATCATCTCCCTCTTTGCACTCTCCCGATTTGCATCTGGACTTATCTCAGGAAAACTCGTTGATAAATTCGGCGAACGCACAGTCTTTGCAGTCGGTGTTGCCTTCGTTGCACTATCTGTGGGCGCATGCGGTATCGCACAAAGCTATAACCAGCTTCTCTTCTTCCGTGCAGCCGGCGGCCTTGGATCGTCCATGTTCTCTGTTGCCGCAAGCTCGGTCATTCTTCGCTCGGTAAGTGATGCGCAGCGAGGTCATGCACAATCTGTCTATAACGGCTCATTCTTACTCGGTGCAATTGCAGGTCCTGCAATCGGCGGAGGGCTTGCTGCAATATCTCTTCGCGCACCTTTCTTCGTCTACGCAATTGCACTTTCCATCTCTGGCACTGTGGCATTTATCTTCTTTACCAGCGAACATCTTCAAGCTCCAAAGAAAACTGAAGGCAAGAAAGCTGCAATGTCTCTCAAAGATGCTCTTGCACTCAAGGGATATCGCTACGCGCTAGTCATCACATTTGTTTCAAGTTGGGTAATTTTCGGTGTTCGTACATCGATCTTGCCGCTCTTTATTACTGAGCAATTGAAATCAACGGCTGCAGTTGTTGGATGGGGATTTACTATCTCTGCTGTTATCCAAGGAACACTCATCTTGCGGGCAGGACGTCTCTCTGATGAGCGCGGTCGCAGATTTATCCTGGTCACCGGAACAACAATTGCTTTCGTTGGAATCATCATCATGACTCTCACGCTCAACCCATTGATGTTCTTTATCTCTATGGCAATCATCGGCCTCGGCAACGCATTCTTAGCTAGTGCTCCCGCAACAATTGTTGGCGATCTCATCGAAGGTAAGGGCGGACAAGTCATCGCCTTATTCCAGATGGCAGGAGATGCCGGAATGATCGTCGGTCCAGTTGTCGTGGGATTTATTGCAGACCACTACGGCTACCGCGCAGCCTTTGCTCTGAGCGGACTCGTTTTCTGTATTGCAATTGTGCTCTCAATGAAAATGCCCGAGACTCGAAAGTCCCGGGCACCTCAAGCGGTTATTGATCCGCAGAGTTAGTCGTTTCCACGAAGGATTGCGATCAAGCGAAGCATCTCGAGGTAGAGCCACACGAGTGTGACCATCAAACCAAATGCTGCACGCCATGATTCAACCTGTGGCACTCCTGCCTTGATTGAGCGATCGATCTGATCAAGATCCATCACGATGAAGAGTGATGCAAGAACTACTCCACCAGCTGCAATAAGGACGCCAAGTCCACTGACTCCATAGAGCCCACCAGGTGTACCGGTGAAGTTCGCAATTAGGCTTACAACTGCAAGACCGAGGTATCCGATCAATGCACCGAACATCACGCGTGTGAACTTAGGTGTGACGCGGATACGGCCACTGCGGTATGCAAAGAGCATTCCACCAAATGCACAGAGAGTTGCCAGGACTGCTTGGCTTGCAATGCCTGGGTATGCAGCTTCGAAGTAGCTTGTGATTGTTCCGAGGAATAGACCTTGGAATGCAGCATATGCAATAACTAGTGCTGGGCGAACTGTCTTACTAAATGTATTGACGAGGCTGAGAGCAAAGCCGCCGAACATGCCAATCATCAAGGCTGTTCCGCCGAGATTTGCATTCCATGCGTATGCACCAACAACGAGAAGAACTGCAAAGAGAGAAGCTGTCTTAACGACAACATCTTCCATTGTCATGCGACCTGTCTGCAGTGGTGATGCAGAAGGTGCTGAGTATGTCTCTTCTAGTGTCTGAGTTGAATAACCTTGTGAATCCATTCGAGCAAAACCCTTGCCCGAAAATGATCTCGCCAATACTGGATTAGAACTCTTCACGTAAAGCACCTTTCGTAATGCCTCTAGTTTTACTTTCTGGTTTTACCTTGGATTTCTGGACCCAGGTAGTGCTATTTAAAACCACCCAGCCAGATTTTTCATTCCCAATTCTATGGCTAGAACTTTTGCCTAATGGGTAAAATCAGGCCCACGGAACCTAGCGCACCTTGGTAGCGCGTCAGGCTGGGGGTCTGAAAGCCGTGGGTTCGAATCCCATGGTCCCTACTGAGTTAAAGCTCACCATTGATGCGAGCACTCTTCAGCTCAGGCGCATCATCTCTGAGTACTGAATCTAAATATCGCTGAGGGAAATTCTGATAGGCAATTGGCCTGCGAAAACGTAATAACGCCTTTGCACCGACTGATGTAAAGAGAGAGTTTGTCGATGCCGGATAAGGTCCACCATGGTGCATCGCCCAGGTAACTGCTAATCCCGTCGGCCATTGATTCCACACAATTCGACCGCTGATATTCTCCAAGATCGAAAGCAGCGGACCAATCTCTGTCGGATCATTATCGGTGGCGTGTATTCCGCTTGCTAAAGTTCCTGAGAATGATCGCGCTACATCTATCAACTCTTCAGAATTTTCGCAATTAACAACCACGGCTGTTGGTCCAAAGACTTCACGCTTGGCACTTGCGCCGGCTTTCAAAAAATCACTTGCTGAAATCGTGAATACCGAAACGTAAGTGTCACCTTCACCAGAATTTTGAGCTACGAGATTCATGCCCGGAACCTGAGAAATTTCATCTCGATTTTTGTCATGCAGCTCTACGATCTTTGAGTTTAAGAGTTTTTGGCCAGGTGCAGCAGATACCAAGGTGGCAAGCTGAGCGTTAATCTCATCAGCGCCCTCAACTATTAAGAATCCGGGTTTGGTACAAAACTGTCCAGCACCCATCGTGATTGATGCGAGAAAACCCTCGGCCGTCTCCTTGGCTTGTTGAGAAGCCATCGCACGTGTAACAAATATTGGATTTAATCCACCAAGTTCTCCATAAAACGGAATCGGAATCTCACGGCGACAGGCAGCATCAAAGAGAGCTCGCCCGCCATGTGTCGACCCTGTAAATGCAATCGCTGCGGTAAGTGGATGCTCCACCAGTGCAATACCCGCATCAAAATCCTCAACTAGTGATATCAATCCATCAGGTGCGCCAACATTTTTGGCGGCATTAATCATTATTGTGCCGACCATTCTGGAAACTCGTGGGTGCCCCGGGTTTACCTTGATAATAACTGCACAACCTGCAGCAATTGCTGAAGCTGTATCACCGCCTGCTACTCCAAAGGCAAAGGGAAAGTTGCTGGCCCCAAAGACTCCAACAACTCCGAGTGACGTTGTTTTCATCCGGAGATCTGGGCGAGGTGGGGTCAGTGAAGAGTCTGCATGGTCAATTGTTATATCCAAATAGGTACGATCCTGAACTGCGCGCGCCATGAGCCGAAGTTGGCCGGATGTACGTCCGACTTCTCCAGTAAGGCGGGCTTCAGGAAGATTAGTCTCTTCCATCGCAACCGGAACAAGTTCTCCCTTTGCTAAATCGAGGGCATCGGCAATCGCATTGAGCATGGTACTTATCTGCTGTGGACTCCAATTGCGAATCTGAAGCCAAGCATTATGAGCTTGTTGAATCTGATTATCTAATGTCATAGCCATCTCTCTTACTTCTTCTTGAATTCTGGTGAACGCTTTTCTTTAAATGCTTTCCGACCTTCTGCCGCATCTTCAGTGCCCAAGGCAATCACTTGAAGTTCTCGTTCGTAATTAATCGCATCTTCTCGGCTCATGCTAAAGGCCGCACGAAGGGTGCTCTTAGCCGCTTCTGCCGCAATAGGTGCGCGAGATGCAATTACTGATGCCAATTCTTGTGCTCTACTTTGGAGTAAATCATGGGAAGTCACTTCGCTTATGAGTCCCCACTCAAGAGCAGTCTTGGCATCAATTGAGTCTCCTGTCATCAACATGAGAGCAGTGTGTGAAGAACCAATCGCTTCTGCCAGAAGTGCACTCATTCCGCCTCCGCCTATCCAGCCTAACTTAATCTCAGGTGCACCAAAGTGTGCGTTCTCAGAGGCGATTCGAATATCACAGCCAAGGGCCATCTCTAAGCCACCACCTAGGGCATACCCATTGATGGCTGCAATCGTTGGTTTTCGCACAGATCGAATAGTTTCGCAATATCCATTATGGGTTCGCCAGTGCCATGGAGTCTCATACCGATCGAGATCGACAATATCTGAACCAGCGCAAAAAGCTCGATCTCCTTCAGCAGTAAGAATAACAACTCGAATCTGATCATCGCTATTACACCGGCTGACAATTTCTTTGAGCTCAGAGGTCATCTCTTGCGTCATTGCATTGAGTTTTTCTTGGCGGTTGAGGGTAACTGTTGCAACATGTCCTGAAACATTGAACTTAATTAGCTCGTTCATTTATCCTCCATCGCATATATATTGCCGCTAGATATCAACTCGTCAATTTTTGACTGAGAATAACCAAGCGAGCTCAGTACATCTCTTGTGTGTTCTCCGATTTGTGGGGCTCCGTTATAAACCTGCGCAGGCGTCACGCTAAATTTATAAGGAAATCCTGGAGTTTTTACTAATCCTTCAGTGGGATGTTCATATGTAACAAAAGTTTCATTATGGGCGATCTGTGGATCTTTAAGAAGATCCTCATAGCCATACACTTCACCGACCCAAATCCCTCGTTCACGAAAGAGGGATAACCATTCTTGGGCACTTTTTTTGAGAAGATGAAGTTGAGTCAGACGAAAAATCTCATCTCGGTACTTCCAAGAATCAAATTCATCGTCATAGTTGAGGAAACTCTCTTCGCCAAAGATTTCACCAAGTTCTTTCAAAGAAGGAAAAGCGAGTGCGATAAAGTCATCAGAAGTTCTAAAAATTCCATACGGTGCACGGATGTAACTGTGGCCATGTGGCTGCGCAGAGCGCTGTTGCTGGACGTGACCTACAGTGTAGACAGAGAGTTCCTGCATTTGGAGAGTTGTAATGACATCTAACATATTGACGGTCACGAGTTGGCCTTCACCAGTACGTTCGCGATGGAGTAGCGCTGCAATAACTGCCTCAGAGGAGGCAGTTGCGGTCACCGCATCAACAAGAAATTGACCTGCAGGAATAGGCGCATCACCCTCGATTCCATTGGAAAGCATTGCTCCAGAGAGAGCTTGTAGGAGCATGTCTTGGCCAGGTCGATCTTTATAAGGACCACTCTCGCCATAACCAGAGATTGATAAGTAGATGAGATTATTTTTCACTGCTTTGAGCGTCTCATAATCGACGCCGAGACGAGCTGCAACACCTGGTCGATAATTCTGCAAAAAGACATCGGATGAAGCCACAAGATCTCTTAAGACTGCTGCGCCTTCTGTAGATTTAAGGTTGATTGCTAGAGATTTCTTATTTCGATTGAGCGAGAGAAAAGAAACATTGATGACATTGCCCGTTGCTCCACCGGCTGCAACATGTCGTTGCCATTCACCAGTTACAGGTTCAACTTTAATTACTTCAGCACCAAGATCACCCAAGCGTTGTGCAGCAAATGGTCCTGCCATGGCAATCGTGCAGTCAAGAACTCGATAACCTGAGAGAATTCCCATCAACTCATCACCCATCCGCCATCGACGTTGAGAGTTTGGCCAGAAATGAAACCGGATTCATTTGAAGTTAGAAACATAAGAGCGGTTGCAATGTCTGTCGGGTTTCCACGGCGCTTGACGGATTGATTATCAAGAACATATTGATTGTATTGATCTGGGTTGGGATGGATCTTCTCGGCATCAGTGGGAAAAGCACCGGGAGATATCGCGTTGACAGTTATGCCATACTGACCGAATTCACGTGCCCATGCGTGAGTTAAACCAATGAGCGCGCCTTTGCTTGCAACATAAGGAGCTAAGTTAGCCCACGCACCATGAAAAGTAATACTAGAAATATTAACGATGCGGCCAAATTTCTTTGACTTCATATGCTCTAGAGACTTCTGTACGCAAATCACACCTGCTTCAACATTAACTCTCTCAACTTTCTGAAATTCACCAATAGAAAATTCTTCAAATGGTTTGGATGGATAGATTGCAGCGTTATTGATAACGGTGTCGATTCCGCCTGAATCCGAAATTGCAGCATCAAGAGTGGAGCTAAGTTGGGCAGAATCGCTCAGGTCAACATCAAAAACAAGTAAATTGGGATTCTTTCCTGCAGCCTTCGTGAGCGCGTCAATCTTGATACTGTCATTATCGAACACGATAACTTTCGCCCCGGCTTCGAGAAAAGCTAGCGTCGTTGGCAGGCCTAAACCACCTGCTGCTCCAGTGTAGAGAATCGTGCGCCCAGTGAATTTAGCCATGCTTTATCTCCGAGAAAACCCCTGTGACCGGAGGAAATTCATCTGGATTCTGTGGCCCGATTGACTGAATCCTTTTTGTTAAATTGGCAATCTGATCTGCACCGTGATGAATCGTAAAGATTGAGTGGTAATTGCGAGTATCACCATGATTAAGCCAGATGCCTTCATTACGTTCTTCAGCAAAAGGTTTACCCAATACGTGGTGAGTTGATGGCTCAATTCCTATCGCGTACATCCCTGATTGAAAATTCTGCCATTCAAATTGCGCGGGAAATTGCAAAGAGTCAACATCAACCGAAAATCCAAGGTGAAGATCTGGATTTACGACTGCAGTGAGGTAACGACCCTGATCATCTGCAATTAGTTCATGTTCCCAGACTTGCTCGTGGAATTTATCAATCGGGCCAGATAATGTCTTATATCCGACCCCTTGTTTTCTGTACTTCTCGCCGGCATGCGCCGCCCATGGTGTTGATTTAATTGATGCGAGATACTGTGAATTTTCATCTAGCACTGGATATCCAACATTGATGTGATAACAGAACATATGGGGCGTTGGATTAAACCCGTGATTTGTTACTCGATCTTTGATGTGAATCTCGCTTGTACCTACTTTGACTTCGATTCGACGAATTAAATGAAGATCTTCTCCGAAGACAGTTGATTGTTGTACAAGTCCTTCACAGTAAAGTATGCATTCTCCATCAATCCACTGATGTCCATATCCCATGAGCTTTCCAGGAATCGTCCCCACTCTCCCGTGGATCGAGCTTGAAACAGTTTTGCGTGGTTCATAGTTGTAGTGCTCGGCTCTTTGCTCATCCATAAAGAGAATGTGGTCGAGACCGCAGGTGATCATTAATCCTGAAAAGGATCTCATCCAAGCCAGGCCTCCCTCACCTTCGTATTCATGAAGAAAAGCGTTTCGAAACCCAGTGGGCGACTGCCATCCGATTGCATAGCCCTTATATTCACAATCACCGATATCAAAAGCCCGATCTATTAATACAGAAAAGCGAAGGCCATCGCCGGTATGAAACTCCAGCGCTCTAATTCCACGTTCAACGCCATCCTCAAGGGTTACTAGTCGAACACCAGCAAATTGTGAAAGAGATCCGGACTTCTGCGCCAAATCAAGTTCACTCTGCGTCTTTCCATAAAGTTTTACCATTTATGGAACCAGGACAACTGGGTTAACTAGATTTCCCAATACGCCTCCATCGATTTTTACAATATCTCCTTCTCGCAAAGTAAATTCTGCGTCAGGAACAATGCCAGTACCTGTAAAAAGCATTGCACCGGAAGGCATAGAGAGAGATTTGAATAGCCACTCAACAAGTTCACTAAAGCTTCGCTTCATTTGGTCACTCGAAGATTTTCCAGAGAAAACTTCGGCTCCATTGCGCTCAACTTTGAGAGAAAATGGAAATATCGCTTCTTCAATTTCCCATGCTGGAACAATAAAGCTTCCTATTGTGCAGGCTTTTTCATATGACTTTGCTTGGGGTAAATAAAGTGTATTTTCACCCTCGATGGATCGAGAGCTCATATCATTGCCGATCGTGTATCCGAATATCTCTTGCTGCGAATTAAGCACTAAAACGACTTCAGCCTCGGGTACATCCCAGCCTGAGTCACGCCGAATTCCAACTGGTTGGCCATTTGGAATAACTCTCCATCCGATACTTTTATAGAATATCTCTGGTCTATCTGCTTCATAAACTCGGCTATACAAATCTGGAATTTCGGACTCTTCCATGCGACCAACCTTGCTTCGCAAATAAGTCACTCCACATGCCCACACTTCATGAAATGAATCTATGGGTGCAACCAGTTGGGTTGGAGCTGTAACTGAATGGCTCGCAGCTTTAATTATCGAACGTGCCTCGTTTGAATTCATCGAGAGCAAATCGGTGAGTGTGTGTTCTATTGAGAAGAATTTGCCTTCGTCTTCAATAAGCAATCCGTCATTACTTTTAAAAAGTCTTCTCATATCTCGAATCCTACTGAAATCGTATAGGATTTCAATGGTTCAGAGAGATCATTTTAAAAAGAACATTTTGATGACTGTGCCCTCGGTGGGGGTCGAACCCACACTTGGAGGATTTTAAGTCCTCTGCCTCTGCCATTGGGCTACGAGGGCCATGTACGGATGGGAAGTCTACTATCCAATTTCTGCCGCTTTTGCAGCCTGTTTGAAGATCTTATCGAGCATGGGTTTGGTGAGTTTTCCAGTAAAGGTGTTCTGCTGGCTCGGATGATACGAGCCAATGAGAGTGATTGTGCGAGAGCCATCAAGAAAAGTGATCTTTGCTCCGTGTGAAAACTTTGTTGTTGGAATTGTATGTCCGAGTTCGCGCAGCGATTTGATCATTGCGTTCCAGGCAAATGAACCAAGTGCGACGTATGCAGTTGATGTCTTGCTAGCGATCTCGATCTCTTTTGTAAGGTAAGGAGCACAGGTGTCTCGCTCTTCAATACTTGGTTTGTTATCCGGAGGAGCACAGCGCACAGCACATGCGATGCGCGTATCGATTAACTGTTGTCCATCTTTGATCGATGTGCTGGTGGGAATGGTGGCAAGGCCGGCACGGTGAAGTGAACCGTAGAGCCAATCCCCTGAGCTATCGCCGGTGAAGATACGACCTGTTCTATTGGCACCGTGAGCACCAGGTGCCAGACCGATAATCATTAACTTTGGCTTATCGCTACCAAAGGAGGGAACTGGCTTTCCCCAATACTTTTCAGCTTCGTAGGCTTTACGTTTTGTGACTGCCACTTCTTCGCGCCACTGCACAAGGCGTGGGCAGGCGGTGCAGGAGATGATCTCTTTATTGAGAAGCGGAAGAGTTTTTGCCGAACTACTTGGCAAGAGACCAGGCCATTCCATCGAGAATATCTGACTCAGATGCGATGAATTCTGT
>JACCDN010118587.1_pt1 | contig 20917 bp, 21 predicted proteins | sample 7441691 | NCBI WGS metagenome assembly JACCDN01 (sample SAMN15323439, study PRJNA562643) | freshwater metagenome | isolation source: river surface water | place: USA:Blue River Watershed | collected 2017-08-16 | reverse complement strand
GCCTCGCCCATCCGCATTATTCGAGTTTTACGCGTTTTTGCGCGAAGTAAGCACCTGATCGATGAGCCCGTAGTCCAGGGCCTCTGGAGCAGTCAGGATCTTGTCACGATCGATGTCTTTATTGACCACAGCAACGCTGCGCTTGGAGTGCTTTGACAGCGTGCTCTCTAACCACTCACGAAGGCGCATGATCTCTTTGGCCTGAATTTCGATGTCTGAAGCCTGGCCACGACCAGCATCACCGGTTGAAGGCTGGTGGATTAGAACACGCGCGTTAGGCAGAGCCAAACGCTTGCCCGGAGCACCGGCAGCCAACAGCACAGCTGCGGCCGAGGCCGCCTGGCCAAGGCAGACGGTCTGGATCTGTGGACGGATGTACTGCATGGTGTCGTAAATTGCAGTCATCGCGGTGAACGAACCACCTGGTGAGTTGATGTACATGGTGATGTCGCGGTCTGGGTCCTGGGACTCCAGCACCAAGAGTTGGGCCATGATGTCATCGGCAGACGCGTCGTCAACCTGAACACCTAGAAAGACAATTCGGTCTTCGAAGAGCTTGTTGTATGGGTCCTGACGCTTGAAACCGTAGGAGGTGCGCTCCTCGAAGGTCGGAAGAATGTAGCGGGCCTCTGGGCTCTGGAAAATGTTCGAGTTCATGGTTTCTCCTAAACCGAAATCTAGTTAGCGCCTACGCCGGTTTCGCCGGCTGCGTACTTTTGGATGTGGTCGATGAAACCGTATTCGAGGGCCTGTTCGGCACTGAACCAGCGGTCACGGTCGCCGTCCAGCATGATTTGCTCGACGGTCTTTCCGGTCTGCTCAGCAGTAATTGAAGCCAATTGACGCTTCATAGACATGATGAGCTCGGCCTGGGTCTGAATGTCTGAAGCCGTTCCGCCGAATCCACCATGAGGCTGGTGTAGCAGTACTCGTGTGTTTGGAGTCGCATAGCGCTTGCCCTTGGTTCCCGATGAAAGCAGGAACTGCCCCATCGAAGCACACATGCCAATGCCAACTGTGACGATGTCATTTGGCACGTACTGCATGGTGTCGTAAATAGCCATACCCGCGGTGATTGAGCCGCCAGGCGAGTTGATGTAAAGGTAAATGTCCTTTTGTGAGTCTTCCGCGGCTAGAAGCAAGATCTTGGCACAGATCTCATTTGCCATATCGTCTCTAACTTCGGTGCCAAGCCAAATGATTCGGTCTTTTAGTAGACGATCAAAAGTGCTGCTTGGGCCTTTTGGTGAGTCAGCCATTGAAGAACTCCTATTTCTTGAGGTTGCCTGACAAACATAACTGGCAAAACAGCAAAAAGAGGGGCTTGTTCGCCCGTGGCTAAAGCGTGGCTAATCCTTAGCTAACCGACCTGAGTGACAGTAAGAATCGTCGATGGTATGCCCGGTCTAACCAGCGGACTGGTTTGAGGCGCAACACCCTCTACCCGGACACTTCCCTCACTCGACGCCCAGAAAAGTTCGGCATACTTTCCGGTACCCGCTTCAATGTAAATCAAAAAGTTCCAAGCGGCCACGATGGCTCCTCCGGCCGCTGCGCTGGTTGGAACGATGAAGGTGGTGTTAGTCCAGGCGACGTCCGTGCCGTCTTTACGAGCCCAAATTTCTACGACATCGTCGCCAGTGTTTTTCTTATCAAAAACGCTAGAAAACTGGACGTTGTAAAAACCAGTCTTAGTCACTGTAATTTTTGAACCATCCACAATAGAAATGCCGTTAGCTAACGGCTCACCATTTTGATAGGTCGAATTGAGCTTGATTACATGTGGAACGTTGGCATTAGTAGTTGCTGTGCCACCCCAAGCAGAAGGCGGTAGATCGTCGACCGTGTTGTAGTGACTTGCAGTGTCGTAAAAGGCGCCAAACAACGGAACCAGTCCGGCTGCACCTGCCGCTCCGGTGGCACCGGTGGCTCCAGTGGCACCAGCAGGCCCGGCAGGCCCGGCAGGACCGGTTGGCCCTGTCGCACCGGTTGAGCCTGAACCGTCACGTCCCGCCGGTCCAACTAGAGTTTTGAGCCATTCGGAAACTGTTCCGGCAAACCCATTCTGCTGAGCTAGTTCAAAGTTTGAATAGCCGCGCTCTCCCTGAACGCCTGAAGTGTTGATCAGAACGCGTTTTTCTCCGGTGGCGCATTTTGTTCGCAAAAAAACCTGTCCGGTTTTGGCTTTGAAGCAGGCGTACGTTCCCGCAGAGGCGGCATTTGAGGCCGCCAAATTTGAATCCACGACAAGCCAAGCAGTTACCGACACTATCGCCGCAATGGTGGCTGCTATTCCACCCGTCAGAACATGATGCTTGTGCATGATTCCCCCCAGAATCTACTCGTACCGCAAGACTACAGCCAAAAGAAAAGCCCCGTCACAGTGACGGGGCTTTTCAAAAAGCTATCTTTAGTCGTGGTCGTGACCCTCGTGGTCATCTGCAACCTGAACATCAGACTTGGTGAATTCAGAAAGATCAACAGCCTTACCCTTTGAGTCGGTAACTGTTGCAGCCTCAAGAACCACGGTAAGCGCCTTGCGACGAGCAACCTCGGCTACGAACATCGGAACCTGGCCTTGCTCGCTGATTGCCTTGATGAAGTCATTCGGAGTCATTCCGTACTGCTGTGATGCCTGGACTAGGTACTGAAGGAGCTCCTGCTCAGAAACCTTAAGTTCTTCCTTCTCAGCAATTGCGTCTAGCAACATCTGGACCTTGAATGAGCGTGTGCTCTGCTCAAGAACTTCGGCGCGGTGCTTGTCATCTTCTAGACGACCCTCGCCCTCAAGGTGGCGGTTGACGTCAGCCTGAACAAGTTCATCTGAAACAGGAACATCGATTAGCTCTAGCAACTTATCGGTTACCAAGTCACGAGCCTGAATACCCTGACCGTAGGTCTTTGAGCGCTCGATCTGCTTTTCAAGGTCAGCCTTTAGTTCAGCGATGGTGTCAAACTCGCTGGCTAGCTGAGCAAATGCGTCGTCAGCAGCTGGGAGCTCGCGCTCCTTGACAGCGGTAAGGGTTACTGAAATCTCAGCTTCGTTGCCAGCCTGGTCGCCACCAACCAACTTTGACTTGAAGGTGGTTGATTCGCCGGCGGTAAGCGTGTCAAGAGCCTCGTCGATTCCGTCAAGCAGGTTGCCTGAGCCAACCTCGTATGAGATGTTCTCTGCTGAGTCGATGGTCTTGCCATCAATCGCAGCAACTAGGTCGATGGTGGTGAAGTCACCCTTCTTGGCAGGGCGCTCTACAGTCTTCAAGGTGCCAAAGCGGGCGCGAAGAGCGTCGAGCTCCTCCTCAACTTCCTTAGCTTCAACCTTGATGTCGTCAACCTTAACGGCTAGACCCTTGTACTCCTTGAGCTCGAGCTCAGGACGAACCTCAACCTCGATCTCAACGATCAAGTTACCTTCGAAGGTGTTCTCGTCTGGGCTCTGCTTGATGTCTGCAGAAGGCTGGCCAAGAGGGCGCAGCTTGCTCTCTTCTAGGGCCTGGCGGTAGACCGAGTCAAGACCGTCGTTGATGGCGTGAGCCAATACAGCTGGGCGACCAACGCGCTGGTCAAGAATTGCAGCAGGAACCTTACCCTTGCGGAAGCCAGGAATGTTTACACTCTCTGCGATGTGCTCGTAGGCGTGGTCGATGCTTGGGCGGAACTCCTCTGGAGTCACCTCAATAGTCAGCTTCGCGCGAGTTGGCTTGATGTGTTCTACTGCAGTTTTCAAGGGTTTCTCCTGATTTTGAAAATGGCCCGCCTCCGTAGGAAGACGAGCCGGTTTTATTTCAATGGCCCATAAGTGGCGATGGACCTTTTGGTCGGGGTGACAGGACTCGAACCTGCGATATCCTGCTCCCAAAGCAGGCGCGCTAGCCACTACGCTACACCCCGGTGGTTTCTTCAGAAATTTCTCTCTGACTGAACAACCTCAGTAATACTATCCCATAGAATGGTCTTGTTGCGCCGATTTACGAAAATCGGTTCAGTACCCGCGGGCGTAGCTCAATGGTAGAGCCTCAGTCTTCCAAACTGATGGTGCGGGTTCGATTCCCGTCGCCCGCTCTGGCAAGTAATTGCTTGAGTTTCAAATAAAAAAGACCTCCTCCGGGAGGTCTTTTTTTGTTTGAACGCGGTTGCCCTACTAACCAATTAGTCCTGGCATTTGGAACAAAAGTAAAGCTTTCGAGTGGCCATTATTTCGATTGAAATGTTTGTTCCGCAAACTCGGCAAGGCAGGCCTTCGCGCTTATAGACAAAATTGCGATCGGCCTTTTTCGGCTTCTTGGTTAGCAATTCATCTCGGGTAATCATGAATCCGGTTTTCACTCCAACCTTCATGAGATCAACCGAATCGCGCCACATGTTTTCAACCAATTCCGTCGGCAAGGAATTACCTGGAGTAAAGGGGCTTATTCCAGCTCTAAAGAGAAGCTCGGCCCGATAGACGTTTCCAATTCCGGCAATAACTTCCTGATTCATCAACAGTTGGCCTATGGATGTTCTGGAGGCACGAACTCGCTCAACGAACCTGGCAAGTTCTGCCAAATCAGGGTCTGGATTAAGCGGATCCGGCCCCAACCGCCGCTCTACAATTTGCGCCTCGGCCGCCGAAATTACCTCGCAAACGGTAGGCCCCCGAAGATCGGCCAAAACCTCACCGTTGAAGAACCTCGCCCGCACTTGACCTACTGGATCCGGCACAGCATCGGGGTTCACGTTCGACCAGGTCCATTTGCCATAGATTCCGAGGTGAATTCTCAGAATCAGATCGTTGTCAAACCGCAAGAACAACTGCTTACCGATGGCTTTTGCTCGGGTGAGATTGCGATCAGAGACTAATCGAGCAGAATCTGAGAACCTGCCCTGTGGCGAGGTTATGACCAAACGCGTGCCCGCGAACTTCTTATTGAACTCGTTGGCCGTTCTATGGACGGTGTGACCTTCAGGCACCCAAGCCCCTAGAGGATGTCGCCGGTTTGCTCGTAGGCTGCAATTTTCGCGATGCGACGCTGGTGGCGTTCATCCTGGCTGAATGGCTCGCCGATGAAAAGTTCGATAAGTCGTAGGACTTCGTCAGGTGAGTGCTGACGAGCTCCTACTGCAATTACGTTGGCATCATTGTGCTGACGGGCTAAAACAGCGGTTGACTCATTCCAGGCCAAGGCTGCACGAATGCCCTTTACTTTGTTAGCAGCGATTTGCTCACCGTTACCAGATCCGCCTAGGACAATACCGAGCGACTGAACCTGGGCCTGCTGATCCGCTACAACGGCAAGCGCAGCATTGATGCAAAAGCTTGGGTAGTCATCAAGCGGGTCGTAGGACGATGGGCCGTGATCAAAAACTTCGTGACCCATTTTGGTCAATTCACGAATCAAAAAGTGGCTTAGTTCGAGACCTGCGTGATCGGTTGCAATGTGAATGCGCATACTTAAAGTTTAGGCTTCTTTTTGGCCCGGGCCTTTTCGAAGCTGCTCCTGAACGAACGCAACGCAATTGAAGCTGCGAGTGAGGTGAGCAAAACGTAGGTAATCGTCAAAGCCTGCAATTGACCGCCAAAACTAGTGCTGGCGGCAAGGCCGGCGATCACGATTGAGAACTCACCTCTTGGGATCAGGAATGCTCCAGCACGTTTCCACGCGTTACCGTCTGACATGTCGCGGGCGATATTCCAACCCACATACATTTTTCCGGCAATACCGAGGGCGGTAAGCACAACGGCCAACGGAAGTACGTCAATCATCTCGGCCGGCGAAACACTCAAGCCAAAGAATAGAAAGAAGATCGCAGCAAACAAATCTCTAAGTGGCGCCAATCTGAGGCGAACCGCGTGGGCAACCTCACCGGTGAGCGCTAGTCCGACCAAAAACGCGGCAACGGCAGATGAGAACCCGACCAATTCAGCCGAACCGGCGGCCAGCAGGGCAGCGCCGAATACCGTCAGCAGCAAACCACCCTGCGCCTGAGTGTTAATGAGTTTTCCGAGGGCGTTTTCTCCGCGGAACGAAATCACTAGCGCGACAGCCGTTACCAAGATGGCCACGGTGACTGAAATAAAGCCGGCGATAGCCCCTGCACCGGTAACCAGCGTGGTTAGCAAAGGAAGATATGGAGCGAGCGTTAGGTCTTCGACAACCAAAACTGTGGTTACCCGGCGCGAAACCTCAGACCTCTGCCAGCCAGTTTCCTTCATCATCTGGGCTGCGATACCGGAAGAGCTCACGTAGGTGATTCCTCCGAGCACAACGGCCCCCAAAATTCCCCAACCCAGAAGCAAACCGATTAGAGCACCGGGAACAGCATTCAAAAAGAAATCGATGGCACCTATCGACTTGCGTTCCATAAACGCAGCCGCAAGGTTTGGCCCGGAGTGCTCAAGACCGAGCATTAGCAGCAAAAGAATGGCACCGAGCTGGGCGCCGGTATCGAGAAAAGTTTCACTCAGGTCAAGCGGAACCAAGCCGCCTTTTCCGAGCGAAAGCCCGATTACCAAATAGAACGGTACGACTGAAAGTTTTACTTTTACGGCAACGAAAGCTGCAACGCCCAGGACTAGCAAAACCAGACCGATTTCTGCCAGGGCCATGCTTTCGACCCAGGTTGAATTTGTTGCAGTAATCGGTGACCCCATCAGACGATTATCCCTTATAAATCACAGCGATTAGGCTAGCCCTGTCTAATAAACCGATGCTTGGAGAGACGATGCCTGGAGAGAACCTAACCCGTAAAGAGGCGCAAGAGCGCGCTGAACTTATCAAGGTCGCAAGCTATGAGGTTAAGTTGGACCTCACTACCGGCGATAAAACATTTGGTTCCAGCACCCGAGTTAAGTTTTCAGCTAATCAGCCAGGCGCAAGCACCTTTATCGATGCAATTACCGAATCAGTTCAGCGTGTTTGCCTGAACGGCGTTGAGCTTGACCCGGCTGAGGTTTCGGATGGCGTTCGAATTACGCTGCCGAATCTCGAGGCCGAAAATGACCTCTTGATTGAAGCCAAGGCAATTTACATGAACACCGGTGAGGGCCTTCACCGATTTGTCGACCCAGTTGACAACGAGGTCTATCTCTACAGTCAATTCGAAGTTCCTGATTCACGACGCATGTACGCGGTTTTCGAGCAGCCGGATCTAAAAGCAACCTTCAAATTTGTTGTCACCGCTCCGACCGCGTGGAAGGTTATTTCAAACCAACCGACTGAGTCAGTGGATCAGCTCGATCAGGTCAATTCAACCTGGACCTTCAAGCCGACTCCGGTCATCTCGAGCTACATCACAGCGCTAATCGCCGGGCCATACACCGAGATTCGCAGCGAACTTAAGAGCGCCGATGGCCGAGAGATTCCACTTGGCGTCTTTTGCCGAGCCTCGTTAGCTGAATTCATGGACGCCGATTACGTGTTCGAAAAAACTCGACAGGGATTCGAATTTTACGAAAAAGCTTTTGATCAGCCATACCCATTCGAAAAGTACGATCAGCTGTTCGTTCCAGAATTCAATGCCGGCGCTATGGAAAACGCTGGCGCGGTTACTTTTACCGAAACCTACGTATTTAGGTCCAAAGTAACTGACGCAATTCGCGAACGCCGCGTGGTAACAATTTTGCACGAGCTGGCTCACATGTGGTTCGGCGACCTGGTCACCATGAAGTGGTGGAATGATCTCTGGCTCAACGAGTCCTTTGCCGAGTATGCCTCGACATTGGCCACAGCCGAAGCCACCGAATGGAAAGGCGCCTGGACAACCTTCACCGCGCTTGAGAAGTCATGGGCCTACCGCCAGGATCAACTTCCTTCCACTCACCCGATCGTTGCCGAAATCAATGACCTAGCTGATGTTCAGGTCAACTTCGATGGAATCACCTACGCCAAGGGTGCATCGGTGTTGAAGCAGTTGGTTGCCTGGGTCGGCCAAGAGAAATTTCTTGCCGGTGTTGCGCAGTACTTTAAGAAGCATGCCTTTGGAAACACTGAACTCGAGGACCTTTTGGTTGAACTCGAGGAGACCTCAGGTCGAGAACTGCGCAGTTGGTCAAAGCTTTGGCTTGAGACAGCGGGAGTCAATACCCTGCGGCCTGAGATTTCCACCGATGAATCTGGAAGAATCACCAGCTTTGCTGTGACTCAAACAGCCGTGCCCGAATACCCGACGATTCGCCCGCACCGAATGGCAATCGGCTTCTACAACCTCATTGACGGAAAACTCCAGCGTGAACACCGAGTTGAGCTGGACGTAGACGGAAGCCGCACCGAAGTTATCCAGTTGGTGGGCCTTCAGCGCCCTGACCTCGTTCTACTCAATGACGATGACTTGGCTTACGCCAAAATTCGACTCGATGACAAGTCCTGGAACACTGCACTGGAACACCTGAGCAGTTTTGAAGATTCATTGGCCCGCACATTGATTTGGGGTGCCGCATGGGATGCCACGCGCGACGCAGAAGCAAGTCCGCGTGACTTTATCAAGCTGGTACTGAACAACATCGGTAAAGAGTCCGAATCCACCACTATGCTCACCTTGCTGCGTCAACTAATCACAGCCGGAAACATGTTTGTGGCTGAAGAGCACCGCGCCGAGACTCTTAGAGAAATCGGAGCTGGCCTTTTGAAACTGGCACGTGAGGCCGAAGCCGGTTCAGACGCCCAGTTGCAGTTCACGAAATTCTTTGCGCAATTTGCCACCGAGTCAGTTCAACTTGATGCCCTAGCTGCCATCTTGAATGGAGACGAACAGCTAGCTGGCCTTGCGATTGATGCAGACCTGCGATGGGAGTTGCTCACTGGCCTGGCAGTTGGCGGGCGCGTCGAAAAGACACGGCTTGACGATGAGCTTGCTTCAGACAACACCTCGAACGGTCAGCGCGCACATGCCGCGGCGGTGGCAGCCATTCCGACCGCGGAGGCAAAAACCGCAGCTTGGCACCAACTTACCGAGACCAATGAGCTGTCAAATGTGCTGGTGAACGCTGCGAGCCTCGGCTTTGTTCGCACCCAGGATGTCAGCCTGTTGGAACCATTCGTTGACAAGTATTTTGACAACGCAGTGCGTATCTGGACCAGCAACACGTTCAAAATCGCCGAGTACCTCATGGAAAATCTGTACCCAGCAGTTCTGGCCAACGATTCGTTGGCCAGCAAGACTCGGGAATGGCTTGATCGCCCCGAGATTGTCGAAATTCCGGCTCTTCGAAGAATTTTGGTCGAGAACCTCGCTAACGTGGAGCGCGCGTTGAAGGCACAAAAAAGAGATTTGGAGTCGTAAATGCCAGAGATTACTGCAGCCTTAGATTGGTTTGAAACCGCCTGGCGCGACTGGAGCACCCTGATCCGCCTGGGACTAATCATCGTCGCGGCAATTGTGCTGCGAATCGCTCTGCTGCTGTCGGTGAAGAGAATCGTCGCCGGAATCATTTCTGGTGCCAAAAAGGGCACGGGCAAAAAAGCAGTTGCCTCTTCAGATGCCTCTCCCCTAGCCAAGGCCCGTTTAGTTCAGCGCGCTCAGACCATGGGATCAGTGCTTAGCAATTTCATCCGATGGACGATTTACATCGTTGCAGTAACCATGATTCTCAGCGAGCTTGGTGTTGCTGTCGGCGCCTTGGTTGCCGGCGCTGGAATCTTGGGTGCCGCCCTAGGTTTTGGTGCTCAGAGCCTGGTCCGCGACCTTATTACCGGTCTCTTCATAGTCTTCGAAGACCAATACGGGGTTGGTGACTCGGTTGACCTTGGCCAGGCCACTGGAGTCGTCGAAAACGTTGGCCTGCGAGTAACCCAGGTTCGTGACTCTTCAGGAACGCTTTGGTATGTGCGAAATGGTGAAGTTGTTCGAGTTGGTAACTCATCACAGGGCTGGTCACGGGTTGTTTTGGATGTTCCACTGGAGTACCAAACCGACATCGCCAAAGCCACCGCAGCAATCTCTAACGCGGCTTCTCAGATTGCACTCGATGAAACTCTGGCTCCGGCACTTATTGGAACACACGAGGTTTGGGGCATCGAGGCACTAAACGGCGCCCAGGTGGTCATTCGACTTGCCCAGCAAGTCAAACCTGAGAAGCAAGATGCAGTCGCACGCGCCATGCGTGCTCAAATCAAAGCAGCGCTGGATCGAGAGCAAATCAAGTTGGCTACCGGTAACCAATCTGTGTACGTCGAAATCGCGGGCAAGGCAGCGCAGTAAATGGCCAATGGCTTTGAGGAAGCCGGCCGAGTTGAGCCGGTACGAATTAAGGGCACCGATGGAACCCATGTTGGTGGCAACTTTTACGAGCAAATCGGCGGTTCGGCAACCTTTGAAAAGCTGGCAAATAAGTTTTATGAGGGCATAGCCGGCGATGAAGTTTTGCGCCCAATGTACCCGGAAGGCGACTTAGCCCCCGCTGCCCGCCGCATGCAATTATTCTTGGAGCAGTATTGGGGTGGCCCAACCACGTACCAGGAAGAACGTGGCCACCCGCGGCTGAGAATGCGTCACAACCCATACAAAATAAATCCTGATGCTCGCGACCGCTGGCTGAACCACATGAGAGTGGCGGTGGCAAGTTTGTCGCTACCTCAACTACAAGAAGCCGAACTTTGGGGCTACCTGGAGCGCGCGGCAACATCGATGCTGAACACCTACGAGGACTGAGCCTCAGTAACGGCTAGAACTTGGTAGCGACCTTGGCAAGAACGTGCCCGTGTTGGCTACTCAAACGCACCCAACCATCAGCGTGATACAGGCCGACTTCTTCTTTTTCGGTAAGGAATCCAAGCCCTGCAGCAACGAAAGCGGCTCCGGTCGGAACCTTGGTCTCGAGGTCAATTCCTCTTCCCCAAATCTCACCCCTGATTCGGGCAGCAATAGGGCCTCCGACCGATTCGGGCAAAGAGGCCGCTACTTCAGCAATTCCATCGCGAGCAATTTGGGTTAGTCGAACCTCGTTTATTGCGCCCATCTGGACCCAACCCTGGCGTGGAGGTGAGATACCAGCCCAAGGTGCACGCTGGGTCTCAATCATCTGAATTTTGAATTCTTTGGTTTCAGAATCCCCAAGCAGGCGGGCCAATCTTTCCAACACAGCAGCGATCGGAACCAAGACATCTACCTCAGCTGGTTCCGCCAGTTCGCAGGTGCGGAGGCCAAGCACGGTCGGCCCTGAATCCATCAGGTTTCCTGAGAAAATCGGGGCCACATAAGCAGCTAGGACGTTCCCGAAGGCACGCAAGCGCACCAAGCCCTCTGGATCAAGTCGCTTGGCGCGGTTGAGGAACGATTGGAGATCGGCTGCGGTCTGCTCATCAGCTAGGTAAAACGGGTTAATCATGACGTGTCTAAACTAGCCTGTATCCGGCAAAGTTGCCTATCCGAGATGAGTAACTCATGAACACTACAATCCCAAATAATCCTTTGGAAGAAATGATTGCCACGCTCAACCTCAGCGATGCAAACGGCGCGAAGACTCGCGAAGACATTTTTACGGGGCCCAGCCAGTGGATGCCGCACGGCCGGGTTTTTGGCGGTCAGGTCCTAGCCCAAAGCCTGGTGGCTGCCACCAGAACGGTTGAGGACCGTTTCGTTCACTCACTTCACGGATACTTTCTGCGCCCAGGAGACATAAACCTGCCGATTACTTTTTCGGTAGATCGCCTCCGCGACGGCCGTTCTTTCAGCACCCGCAGAGTCCAGGCCTACCAAAAGGGCGAGCCGATTTTCTCGATGATCGCCTCGTTTCAGGTAACGGACCCGGGCCTTGAACACCAAGACGCATTTCCTGCAGGAATTCCCGACCCGGAGACTCTTCCCAGTGCCGCGGAACTCATCGGTGAAAACCCACACCCGGTTGCCCAATATTGGGCCAAGGCCAGACCTTTTGACATGAGACATGTCGGTTCGCCGATCTATTTCTCTGTCAAGGGTGAGCAGGTGCCGCACCAGGCAGTCTGGCTGAAGGCTCTCGGAACAATGCCTGATGACTTGACTCTCCACACTGCAGCCTTGGCCTATGCCAGCGACTATTCGATTCTGGAGAGCATTTACCGCGCTCATGGAATTGCCTGGTCGCATCCGGGGCTTAAATCGGCCAGCCTTGACCATGCCATGTGGTTCCACCGCCAGGCAAAGGTAGATGACTGGATGCTCTATGTTCAAGAATCCCCGAGCGCTCAGGGTGGTCGTGGGCTGGCAATGGGCAAGATTTTTAGCCGGGATGGACAACTTCTAGCCACGGTGGCTCAAGAAGGTATGGTTCGGGTTCCAGAAATGGCAGACTAGAGGCATATCCTCTGGAGTTCGGGCAGTAGTCAGCGCATAGGAGCACTGGCGGGGGACCCAGGAATGGACCAATGGTTCGAATGATTAATCGCGAGAAATTATCAGCACTCTACGCGCGCGAGCAGGCAACATTTGCTGAGCGCAATCCAAAATCAAAAGCGGCCTACCAGAATGCCAACCATCTATTTGGCAAAGTTCCGATGACTTGGATGAACAAAAAAGCCGGCGGGTTCCCGATTTACTTTGACCGGGCAGTCGGTAATCGAATTTGGGACATTGACGGCCATGAGTACATCGACTTTGCCCTTGGCGACACCGGAGCCATGGCAGGGCACTCAGCTCCAGCTGTTGTCGATGCCATTACCAATCAGGTAAAAGACAAAGGCGGCCTGACTGTGATGCTGCCAACTGAGGATGCCGAGTGGGTTGCCCGAAACCTGACCGAGCGCTTTGGAATGACCAAGTGGAGCTTTTCTCTCACCGCAACCGACGCCAACCGTTGGGCAATTCGCCTGGTTCGTGCCATCACCGGCAAACCAAAGATCTTGTTCAACGCCTACTGCTACCACGGTTCTGTGGATGAGGCATTAATTGTGGTTGGTCCAGATGGCGAAGGCATGAGCAGACCCGGCAACGTTGGCTCCCCCGTCGATGTGACTATGACGTCTCGTGTGGCTGAATTTAATGACCTTGAAGGCCTCGAAAGGCAGCTAAAGAACGGCGATGTTGCCGCGGTACTGATGGAACCGGCCTTGACCAACATCGGCATCGTCCTGCCTGAACCTGGATATCTTGCCGGAGTCCGCGAACTGACACGAAAGTATGACGCGCTGCTGATCATCGACGAAACTCACACGTTCTCAGCCGGCTACGGAGGCATGACTAAGCGGGACGGACTCGAGCCTGACGTTTTTGTTATTGGCAAGGCTATCGCCGGTGGAATTCCGACCGGAACTTACGGATTGAGTGAAGCATTCGCTGAAAAAGTATTGAGTCGAACCGACCTGGACCTAGTAGACATGGGTGGCGTGGGTGGGACCCTTGCCGGTAACCCGCTTCAGGTGGCAGCTATGCGAGCCACACTTGAGCATGTACTTACCGAAGATAACTTCAAGTACATGATTGATCTGGCCACAGTTTTCACCGACGGCGTCGACGAACTATTCACTCGGTACAACCTTCCTTGGTCGATAAACCAATTGGGCGCCCGCGCTGAATACCGCTTTGCCAAGCCGTACCCAAAAAATGGCACCGATGCTTATGAATCGGCCGATGCCGAACTTGAGGACTTCCTTCACCTCTACCTGGTGAATCGTGGAATTCTTTTGACACCGTTCCACAACATGGCTCTCATGTGCCCAACCACAACCCTGGCGGATGTTGAGAAGCACAACGCTGTATTCGAAGACGCCATTAAAGAATTGGTTGGCTAATCCCGTCCGATTAAATGAAGAGGCCCACTCAATGAGTGGGCCTCTTCATTTGCCTGTTCTAGTCGCGAGTCAAGCGGCGATAGGTCGAGCGGTGCGGTTTGGCCGCATCCGCACCCAGGCGGGCAATCTTGTTTTCTTCGTAGGCTTCGAAGTTACCTTCAAACCAGTACCACTGATCTGGGTTGTCATCGCTACCCTCGTAAGCCAGGATGTGTGATGCCACACGGTCCAGGAACCAACGGTCGTGGGTAATCACAACTGCACAGCCTGGGAAAGCCAACAGAGCGTTTTCGAGGCTACCCAGGGTCTCAACATCCAAGTCGTTGGTTGGTTCGTCAAGGAGCAGTAGGTTTCCGCCCTGCTTCAGAGTTAGGGCAAGGTTTAGGCGGTTACGCTCACCGCCGGAAAGCACTCCGGCAGCCTTCTGCTGGTCTGGGCCCTTAAATCCAAAGGCTGCGACGTAGGCACGTGAAGGCACTTCTTGGTTTCCGACCTGCATGTAGTCGAGGCCGCCTGACACGACTTCCCAAAGGCTCTTGTTCGGATCGATTCCTTCGCGAGACTGGTCAACATAGGAAATCTTGACGGTCTCACCAATCTTCAAGTCACCGCCATCAAGTTTTTCAAGGCCGACGATGGTCTTGAACAGCGTTGACTTACCAACACCGTTTGGACCAATAACACCAACGATTCCGTTGCGAGGCAGGCTGAAAGATAGCCCGTTGATCAACGAACGACCGTCAAAACCCTTTTGCAGGTTCTTGGCTTCGATAACAATGTCACCGAGACGTGGACCCATTGGAATCTGAATTTCTTCAAAGTCCAGCTTTCTGGTGCGGTCCGCCTCAGCAGCCATCTCTTCATACTTGGCCAAACGCGCCTTTGACTTAGTCTGGCGTGCCTTCGGTGAAGATCTAACCCAGTCAAGTTCTTCGCTAAGACGCTTGGCTAGTTTGGCGTCTTTCTTGCCCTGAACCTCAAGACGTTCACGCTTCTTCTCTAGGTAGGTCGAGTAATTACCCTCGTATGGGTAGGCGCGTCCGCGGTCCAATTCAAGAATCCACTGGGCAACGTTGTCAAGGAAGTATCGGTCGTGGGTAACTGCCAATACAGCACCCGGATACTTGGCTAGGTGCTGCTCTAGCCAAAGGACAGACTCGGCATCGAGGTGGTTAGTCGGCTCGTCAAGAAGTAGCAGGTCAGGCTTCTCAAGCAGCAACTTACATAGGGCGACTCGGCGACGCTCACCACCTGAAAGGTTAGTTACTGGAGTGTCTCCGGGTGGGCAGCGCAGCGCATCCATTGCCTGCTCAAGCTGCGAGTCGAGATCCCACGCGTCAAGGTGGTCAATTTGCTCCTGCAGGTGACCCATCTCTTCAAGCAGGGCATCAAAGTCGGCATCTGGCTCGGCCATCAATGCTGAAATCTCGTTGAAGCGGTCAAGTTTGGCCTTGGTGTCCTTCACGGCCAGCTCAACGTTGCCAAGAACGGTCAGGGTCTCGTCAAGCGGTGGCTCCTGCATAAGAATGCCAACGGTGTGCTCTGGGCTTAGTCGGGCCTCACCATTGCTTGGGGTGTCAAGGCCAGCCATAATTTTCAGAACGGTTGACTTACCTGCTCCGTTTGGTCCGACAACACCGATTTTTGCACCTGGCAAAAACGCCAGGGTGACATCATCGAGGATTACTTTGTCGCCGTGCGCTTTTCGCGCCTTGATCATCTGATAGATGAATTCAGCCATGTGAAATTGGTCACTTTCGGTAGAAATTTGAAGCAGCCGGGCCACAAAGAGAAATGGCACCCTCTAGCCGTGAGATTGCTGTGGGTATAAGTTTACCCGACCAAAATTGGCTTCAAAATGAGCCTGAGAATGCAATCCAAAACTAGAGGGTGCCGCCCTCCCAAGGGGTAGGAGGTTTGGACTGAGCCGCCTTGAGGGGCAAAACGACTCAGTGGTTTTGCAGAGGCTTACTTGGATTTACCGGCGCCAACCAACTCGGGTGCGTCGTCGATCATGGCCGGTGGTTCTTCCGACTCGTCAAACTCTCGAACCAGAACCGTTCTGGTAAACACCGAACTGCCCCAGGTTAGGTCGTGCCCGAGGCTGTCCGCCTCAATTTCAACCGAGGTACCGGCGCGTTCGCCGTTGTCCCAATCGCGAACTCGAAGTCTGCCGAAAAGGGTGACTCGATCACCCTTGGAAACGGAACCCGCTGCATTGATAGCCAATTGACGGAATGCGGTGACGGTGAACCAGTTGGTTTCGCCGTCGACCCATTTATTAGCTGAGCGATCAAAGCGCCGTTGCGATGATGCCAGTCGAAATGACGTGATTGGTAGACCGTCCTGGGTGACCAAGTGACGCGGTGTTGTTGCCACTAAACCAGAAACTGCGAGCGACTCCGACATTTTTTGCCTTTCTCTTTACTCCGAGAGCCGGTTGCTATCGGTGTGTATTGAGTTTGGCTAGTGGAAGGACCTGGGTATCAGCAACCCCAGAAAATGTGGAAAACGGCTACTTAATGAAGCTTGTGAATGATTCGCGAATTTTTGCCATCTTCGGCGCAACCACAGCATTGCAGTACCCCTGAAACGGGTTCTTGGCAAAGAAATCCTGGTGATATTCCTCACCAATCCAAAACTCAACGGCTGGTTCAACCGCTGTCACAATGTTTGGGCCCCAAACTGACTTGGCTCGCTCGATGGCAGATTCAAACAAAATGCGCTGAGTTTCATCGCGGTAAAACATGACCGAACGATACTGCGTTCCGACGTCATGCCCCTGTCGGTTTAGCTGGGTAGGGTCGTGCATCGTAAAGAACATGTCCAGAATGACCTCAGCCGGAATAACCGTCTCATCAAAGATCACTTCTGCTACTTCAACGTGCCCAGTGGTTCCCGAGCAAACAGCCTCGTAACCGGGGTTAGCTGAGGCACCACCCATATAACCAACGACCACGTCAGAAACACCAGCCACCTGCATGTAGGCGCTATCAAGGCACCAGAAACAGCCACCACCAAGAACAAAACTCATCATGCACCTAGCCTAGGCTTTACACATGAGCTATCAAGCAGCGGATGACCGCTATTCGAGCATGAACTATCGCCGATGTGGAAAGAGTGGATTGAAGCTTCCGGAGCTTTCACTCGGACTGTGGCACAACTTTGGCACCAATGATTCGATGACGAATCAGCGTGCAATTTTGCGTCGAGCATTTGACTTAGGAATCACCCACTTTGATCTGGCCAATAACTACGGTCCGGTCCCCGGATCAGCCGAAGAAAATTTTGGTGTCCACCTCGACAAGGACTTCAGGCCTTACCGCGACGAGCTTGTAATCTCAACCAAAGCCGGTTACGACATGTGGCCTGGGCCTTACGGTGAATGGGGTTCACGAAAGTACCTACTCGCCTCACTCGACCAAAGCCTGAAGCGCATGAACCTTGACTACGTTGACATTTTTTATTCACACCGATTCGACCCAAGCACCCCGCTTGAAGAGACGATGGGTGCGTTGGCAACGGCGGTGCATTCTGGTCGGGCTCTCTATGCAGGTATCTCCAGTTATGACGCCGAGCAGACCCGTCAGGCCAAAGCCATCCTTGAATCTAAAGGTGTGCCGCTCTTGATTCACCAACCTCGTTACTCAATGTTCGATCGGACAGCAGAAAAGTCGCTATTCGATACGCTCGGCGCCGAGGGCATTGGCTCGATTGTCTTCTCGCCATTGGCGCAGGGTTTACTAAGCGACCGCTATTTGGGTGGCGTGGCACCAAAAGGCTCTCGAGCCGCCCTTAATCACTTTCTAAAAGCTCATAACATCAGCGATGACTACCTACTGCACGCCAACGCTCTCAACGAAATTGCCAAGCAGCGAGGTCAAACCCTTAGCCAATTGGCGCTGAGCTGGGTTTTGCGGCAACCGACAGTTACCTCAGCCCTCATCGGAGTAAGCAGCGTAAAGCAGTTGGAACAAAACGTTGCAACTTTGAGTTCACCAAAGTTGAGCCTCGAGGAGATTCGGGCAATTGAACCTCACGCCATTCATGGTTTGGGATTGAACTAAAGGAACAAACACACATGGCAACTATTGAACTTGGCGCGGCAAACTTTGGTGACACTGTCGTAAAAGAGGGAATTACCATCGTTGACTTTTGGGCGGAATGGTGTGGCCCTTGCCGCCAATTTGCGCCAGTTTTCGAAGAGGCGTCGAATAAACGACCTGAAATCACCTTCGGAAAAGTTGACACCGAGGCGGAGAAACAGCTGGCTGGCGAGGCTGGCATCAGCTCGATTCCAACTTTGATGGTGTTCCGCGATGGCATCTTGCTTTACAACCGCGCTGGGGCGCTGCCGGCAGCAGCCTTGGACGAGCTAATCACAGCTGTTGAAGGCTTGGACATGGACGAAATTCGCAAAGAAGTCGAGGCCCAGGGCGGCGAAATCGGCGACGTTTCAGAACCTAACTAATCGGTCAAAGAAATAGGCCCAGAGCGAATGCTCTGGGCCTATTTCTTTAAACAGAATATGGTTCTTTGGTATTCAAGTGAATTGCTCGCTGCCTGAGCTCGAGCCAAACCACAACCAACAAGAGTGGCAACAGAATGTCGGTGACGATGAAAATCGGGTAGTCGGCAAGATAACCGGTGTACCACTGACCTTCTTGGATGAAGAGACTGATGTGGTTGATGATTAGGGATACCGGCCACACGAGAGCAATCACGGGCAAGAATTTGATTGCAGCGGTTCTACCCGTTGCATACAAGCCCATGAGTACAACCGGGCCATTGGCAATCAGCAACCAGCCAAGACCTGTGAGGGTAAGAACAACGCTCCTGACGCCTTCACCCTGGGCATAGGGATTGAATAGGAAGAACGACGGGTAGGTTGCAATCACTAACCAGAACATTGCACTGATAAATACTCCAAAGGTCGCAACCACCAATCGCGTGGTTGCCAGATTCGAGCGGTATCCGTTGGTCATTTTTTCCTCTAATCGATTTCTTTGTTAAGCATTATGGGTAGTCACAGACAATAATCCAGCGGGCTCCGGCAAGGTTATGCCAGCCATAAACTCCGGTGCCCACTTGCCCCGGAACTTGGCACGCCGATCCAATAATCGGCTCAAAATTCTGGAGTGGTGAGACGTAAATTGCCCCATCTACCGCGTCACTGTGGACGACATAGCCCAACTGAATAATTCGTCCGTTTACCGGCCGAGTCGAGGTCAACTCTCCATCGCCGTTTAGGTACAAAGGAGACCCAGCGGTCCAGGCAGAGGTGTTCAAATCGTGCACTAGGCCGTAGGTGGTTACAAACCCCTCCGCTCCCGGAGCAATACCCTCAGTCAAAATACCGATTACACCGGTTGCACCCAAAACGGAGTTGTTATCGGCATGCACCACATCTAGGAGCCCATTGGATGTTCCAGCCACTCTTACGGCACGGCCATTGACCAGAGCTGTTGCCCCGTTGTTGTGAACTCGCTGCACCGACTCTTGGCCAACTTGAAGCGTGACCATGCCACCTTCGAGCTGCAGGTCAAGCGTGCCTACCTCCGGGTTCCAGGTAAATCTGCCTGGCGCCTCGGTTGCATCTTGGGTTACATCAAACTGTAGGTACCCAAGATTCCCTAGGTAATCAAAATCATTCATGTTGAGCGAGATTGACTGATTCTGCGAGTCGTAAACCAGTGGCGCAGTGGCTGAAATCACACCGCTCGGGCCCTGTGGGCCGGTTAGGCCGATGGGACCCTGCACACCCTGAATACCCTGGGGGCCAATAGGTCCCTGTGCTCCATCGGCACCGTTTAAACCGGATGGACCCTGCGGACCCATAGGGCCTGTGGCGCCAGTCGAACCCTTAGGTCCAGAAGCGCCCGTTGCGCCCATCGGCCCTGGGGCACCATCTTGGCCTGGTTCTCCCGGGGCACCTGGTTCACCGGGTTGCCCAACCGGACCGGTTGGCCCTTGTGGGCCTGACTGCCCCTGAGATCCGCCGGAATTACCCGATGCTCCGCCACTTCCGCCAGAACCACCATTTGAGACGAGGTAACTGCCTAGGTCCTCGGTCACGCGAGAAAAACCGTTCACCGTTGCGACCACGAGTGTGGTGTTTGTGAGGGTTAGAAAAGTTGCTAACGCCAAGACAGCGTTCGAACTTAGTTTGACTGCCATGACATCACCTCTCCCCTTGAGTGCCTATTTTTGATTCTAGCCACAGGAATTCTGTTTACTGGTTTCAAGTTGTTTGATTTAGCGAAAGGAACGAACATGCGAGTAGCCAACAATTCGATGGCAATGGTGGCAACAATTAGCGCCGTTGCCCTGTTCGCTTCCCTAATCGGTTTCTTTGATCCGGCTACCTGCATCGACGTTCAGGCCGAAGGTTGGACCAGCTGCGAGGCTATCGCCGAACAGAGACGCATTGGTTCTTGGTCGATGCTCGGATTGGCGATTATTGGCTTCGCTGTTTCGCTGGTTCGCCGCAAGCGCCGCTAAGCGCCCAACACCTCTTCGACCGCAAGGAAGGGCAAGTCAGGAAAAGCCTGGGCCACGCCGGTAAAGGTTAGTTTTCCATCGTGGGTATTTAGACCCTTGACCAAAGCTGAATCAGCTGCAACAGCTGCACGCCACCCTAGGTTGGCAATCGCAATTGCATACGGAAGGGTTGCGTTAGTCAACGCACGCGTGGCAGTAGCAGGAACCGCACCCGGCATATTTGCAACGCAGTAGTAGGTGCTGTTGTGGACTTGAAAAGTTGGGTCGTCGTGAGTGGTTGGTCTGGAATTTTCAAAACACCCACCCTGATCAATTGCGATGTCAACCAATACCGATCCAGGCTTCATGGCCTGAACCATCTTGTCGGTCACTAACTTTGGCGCTTTTTCTCCGGGAATCAGCACAGACCCAATTACCAAATCGGCATCACGCAACTGGTCAGCAATCTCGTACGCCGTAGAGACTCGAGTCTTAACAGCGCCAGCGAAACGGGCATCGAGTTCTCGTAACTTTGGCAGCGAAACGTCAATAACGGTCACATCGGCCTGCATCCCAAGCGCAATGGTAGCTGCGTGCTCGCCGGCGACGCCGCCACCGATAACCACTACCTTTGCCTTTGGAGCACCAGGGACACCGCCCATCAATAGGCCGGCACCGCCTTGGCTTTTCATCAGGTGATAGGCGCCAATCTGGGCAGATAGGCGTCCAGCGACTTCACTCATCGGCTGCAGAAG
>JACCDN010322550.1_pt1 | contig 20921 bp, 16 predicted proteins | sample 7441691 | NCBI WGS metagenome assembly JACCDN01 (sample SAMN15323439, study PRJNA562643) | freshwater metagenome | isolation source: river surface water | place: USA:Blue River Watershed | collected 2017-08-16 | reverse complement strand
CCTTTTGTGCACCCTGTACAACCCCAGGAAATTGATCTTTTACTCGATTGGTGACGTACTTTTCAAATTCTTTGAGACCATCTTCACCAGCAAACAGGGTTTTGATCACATAATTGGTATCTGTTTCGCGCTTTGAACCTTGTCCCACCGGAGTCCAGAATTTTTTGATAATATAATCAGTAAGTTTTTGACGAAACTGTGATTTTTCGAGATGAATCCGAGCAATCGTCGAATACATAAACACATGAGATGCCTCTTCTCGAGCAATCGAGCGTAAAATATAGGTCAAGACTGGGTGATTGGCATTTTCCCAGAGTTTTCGATAGCCATTGAGGGTAGTCATTTCATGAATCGCTCCAAGAGTCATGTGTACTGGAGTAAATCGACTCCCAAACATATTTGCCGTTGCTGAAGCAATACGACTTGAGACTTTATACGAAAATGGGATGTCTTTTTTGACTTTTTCAAACCATTTTTCTTCTGAAGGATAGCCGAGTTCTTCAAGGAATCGATTGAGTGTTTCTCCATGAACCGGCTCCTCGGTACTCCATTTATCAATAAAACGTCGTACATAGTGACTGCGACCAGACGGAGTCGCCAGAAGCTCTTTATAGTATACTTCGGTCAAACGCTCCACATCACGCATATAAAACAACACCGGAATAAATTTTTCATTGATTGGATGCTTTTTTACTTCATCCCAAGCAATAGTATTCAAAAATTCTGGAGTAATTATGCGAGGCTGGCTTTCGTACCAATTGATGGCTTCTTCTTCAGTGTGAAATTGTGGCATACATAATGAGGAATTGATACTTTCATTATAATAAAAAAAAAGAAAAAAATCAAAGTCCCCTCATGGTACGAAGCTGCAAAAGATTATATGCCGTAAAAAGGTTTTGTTCCTTATACTCTCGAACAAATGATTCCGGAAGTGATTCACAACCAAGATTGATTCCTCGACATCGAGCACTTTCACAAACACAATCTCCGGATGGATAAAAGATAACATCATTTCTCCACTGCGAAAGAGCATAATCCCAAGTAATCTGTTCACCAGCAACAATCGGACGACGAGTATAAATCCAATACCACCCATTAAAAAATTTCAAACCACAATTCGGATCACAGGAGTGATTCACAAGCTTTGCAATACCGGTGGCACTTTGCATTTGGGAACCCGTGATCTGAATGGGAAAACCTCTTTGTTCTTTTGGCAAATCAATATCAAAAACAGCATTATAAATAATGCCATCAAATGGAGCAAGATATTTTCCTCTTCCAAAATCAACAGTACTAAAAATCCCTTCTCCTGTTTTGATACTCTGTCCTACATAGAGGGCAGCGTGATCATTTGGTCCCAGTTCAATGCTTTTTTTCATGAAATACCTTGTCTTTGAAAATTTTCCCCCAAAGCAAACCCAAAAGGCTCCTTTCTCAATCTTCACAAAATGAAAAGAAAATGGGAAACTATTTTGGATTCAGCTTCGAAAGAAAAAATGAACGGGGACACCCCCTCACGGTGTCGCTTGACACACTAATCTAGAAGGTGTATGTTGACAAACAATATATGAAAAATAACTACTTTTTAAACAATTTGTTTAATTTATGCTAGTCAGTGCTTCAAAAAACCTCGAAGATTCTATCATCGAAATCCTCACAATCAAAAAAGAACTTTCTGAAAAAGATATCCAGGACTCCCTTCTAAAAAAAGGATCTACCCCAACCGTCCAAGGAGTCTACCGAGTCCTGCGTAAACTCCAAAAAGAGGGCATTGTGGTCAAACACAAAAAATACTTTAGTATCCGTCTTGCCTGGCTTCTTGAACTTTCAAGACTTGTAGAAAAAATGGAGAGCACGTATCTCAAAGAATCATATCTTTCGCAATTTCTTCCTGCACCAGGAAAACAACTCACCTGGAATTTTACTGACCTTTTCAAAATGAACAGTTTTTGGTCACAACTGCTTTTGGCACTTGCCAAAAAATCTACATCCAAAATTGCTTTTAACTACTCTCCTCATCTTTGGTATGTCCCTCTCCAAGAAGAACAAGAAGAACAGTTTATCAATACTTACATTCCAGAACTCAAAAAATCGTACATGGTGATCGGCAGTCGATCTGAGTTTGATAAGTATAATGTCAATTTGATGAATAGTATTGATAAAAAAGAAGAACGCTATATGGCTTCATCTCCGTCAGAATATATCAGTAAAAATCCTTCAGAATATCTGGATATTATCGATGATTATATTTTGACCGTAAAAATCGATAAAGAAACGACACGCACAATCGAAGAAATTTTTCAGGAATCCTCTCCCCTCTTCAAAAAGAAAATTCTGCCTATTCACCGAATATATACAAAAAAAACCAAAGGAAAAATCATTTTAAAAAACAATCATCAAAAAGCGAAAAAATATAAAAACAAATTTGCGAAGATCTTTGGGCCGATTCCGTTTTAATCTAATACTGCTTTGATACGACGAATACCAGCGCTGCAGGCTTCTTCTTTGACAATCTTGAAGTGTCCCATGGTACCCGTATGTTCGACATGAGGGCCACCACAAAATTCACGACTAAAAGTTCCTGATGTTGGATCAGCATTTGGAAGCCCTTCTGGATCACCAACCGTATACACTTTCACCATGGTGCCATAATTTTCTTCAAATAGTCCGATAGCTTGTTTTTTCTTCGCCTCTTCGAGGGGCAGTTCTTGAAAACTCACCACATAGTCGCGAGCAATAGCAGCATTGACCAGATCTTCGGCAGCTTTGATCTGCTCGGGAGTCATTTTTTCACTGTGAGCAAAATCAAAACGCATACGTTCTGGCGTAATATTACTTCCTTTTTGGACAGCATGCGACCCAAGAATTTTTTGGAGTGCTGCATGCAGAAGATGCGTCGCTGTATGATATTTCACACTCATTTCACTGGTATCTGCGAGCCCCCCCTTGAACTTTTGTTCAGCACCAGCACGAGAGAGTGCCTGATGTTTGGCTTTTTCTTCTTCAAAATTTGCAATGTCTACCGTATATCCCCGCTCTTTGGCCAGTTCTTCGGTAATCTCAAGAGGAAATCCATAGGATTGATTGAGATCAAAGGCATCTTTGCCTGAAATGTGTTTATTTTCACTGCGTGCCAAAATTTCTTCAAAAATTTTGAGCCCTTGTTCCAGAGTATTACGAAATTTTTTTTCTTCTTTTTCTATTTCAGCGATGATCTGTTCTTGTTTATTTTTTAATTCTGGATACGCATCTTGGTATGTTCCAATCACCGCACGAGTCACTTCGGCACAAAAAGAATTATTCACTGACAAATTTCTCGCATAACGAATCGCACGACGAATCAAACGACGAGTAAAATATCCTTGATCTTTGTTACTTGGAATAGCACCATCGCAAATCAAAAAAGTCGCAGCACGCAGGTGATCCATCACCACACGAAAAGCGTAGGTTTCTGTTTCATTTTGACCATACTGTTTTCCACTTGCCTGTTCAATGGTACTCCGAATTTTATCAAATAAATCAATTTTGAAAACATCAGGATTATTGTTCAGAGCTGCGGCCATGCGTTCAAGTCCTCCACCAAAATCTACATTTTTTTGAGGAAGCAATTCAAATCCACTTTCAGTCTTGCGATACTGCATGAAGACATTATTTCCAATTTCCAAAAATCGTCCACAGTCACAATTTACATGACAGGGCTCATCTTTCCACGCAGAATTGGCATGAAAATCATACCCCGAATCTCCACCCGAGGCGGATCCGCCTTGGGCGGAAAAATCCCAAAACATTTCTGTATCAGGCCCACCAGGTTCTCCGACTGGCATTTTATCTGGAGTACCACTACGGCTCCACCAATTTTTCTTTTCCGAAAAATAAAAAATTCTTTCTCCTTCGTGCATTCCATCTTTTTCAGGATTTTCACCAATCTTGGCATCAATACCAACCGTCGCAAACAATTTTTGCCAGAGCTCAGCAGACTCAGTATCTTTTGGAATACCGAGTGCATCATTTCCACGAAAACAAGTAAAATAAAGATTCTGAGGATTGAGGCCAATTTCTTTGGTCAAAAATTCCCACATCCATTGAATTTGTTCTTGTTTGAAATAATCTCCGAGTGACCAATTGCCAAGCATTTCAAAAAAAGTTGTATGACGATTGTCGCCTACTTCTTCAATATCACCTGATCGAAAAGATTTTTGACTATCTGCGAGGCGCGTCCCTGCCGGATGTTTTTCTCCAAGTAAATATGGGACCATGGGCTGCATGCCGCTGCCCGTAAAAAGTGTTGTCGGATCATTCTCAGGCAACAATGATGCCGAAGGCACAATAACATGTCCTTTGTTTTTGAAAAATTCTAGATATTTACTGCGGATTTCGTGTGTGGTCATATTGTCGTAAAAATTATTTTATCCTGGAGAGTAGAATTTTCTCCTGCCAAAATTGGTGTGTAGAGGTAGTTGGCCCGCTCGGTCAAAACACTCTCTACCAGACTTCCATTATCCAAAAGATAAAAAGTATTGTGATATGGCAGATTCTCTTCCCTGTATTCATCAAAAGTTCTTTCACTGGTTTTAGTCATATTTCTTTTTCTTGAAAAGATTTCTGAGTAGACCTCTGTATAGACACTTCTTTTTCCGTTTTGAGTGATTTGATATATTTTATATACAGCAATATCATCTTTGGCGGTGTCTGCACTGCGATTGGGCACGTTACTGCGTGGCAAAATTTGCGATATGAGAGAAACAACGTATTTTTCTGTTTCACTTTTATCAAAAAAAACACAGTCATCGGATTGAAATGAATATCCTGACTCAATGGCTGAAGGAAGTTCATTACAACGAAAAGTACTAATAACTTTCTTTGCTTGAATACCTTTTTTTTGTTCTGTAAAAACCAGATCTTGCCGTTGGGCTTTTTCAAATAGAGGTACAAATTTTTTGTCTACATCATTATTCAACAACTCTCTCACCCGAGAAACACTTCGATTCCATTCAAAAAATGAATCGTGTTTTTCAACTTGCTGCTCAGCATTCTTAATAATATCTTGGAAAAGCAAAATGTCTGCCACATTTAAACGCTCTATATTTTTTTCATCGAGAAGCAAAATCATATCAGGAAAAGCATCCAGTGATAATTTTTTAAAATACGAAACATCCAGTGTCTTTTCCTCTTCTACAAAGCGATGAATATTTTCTTTGGCAATAATCGAATCGACATTGATAAAAGAGACAAGGACCAGAGCAGCCAGTCCGGTCAAGATGCTCATATAAAAAAACCGCCAAAAAGTAATTCTTCCAATCAGACTAACGACTGATACGAGTAATATAAACAGGGTAAAATAAATAAACCATTCTACATAGAGTCGAAGTACGGTATACCCATAATCTATCTGATAAATATTCATGCGCTTGAGGGCAGAGGCAGCAATGATACCAACCTGCACCATGAGAAAAACCTGGAGAAAGGTGATAAATTTGGGAAGCTTATGTGCTGAATAAGAACGATAGACAATCAGCATGATAAGTGCCGAAAGCAAAATTACACCCAGAAGCTCAAAAAAACCACTCCGAGCATAATCAGCACTGGTGATATCATTTTCAAATACAAAAGTTTTGCCTGCAAACAAATAACTGATTTGAATCGATACAAAGGCTAAAAAGAGAATATTAATCAGTGTCAAAATAGTCCCCACAATCACACTATCAAATTTTGCAATATTTTTTTCTTGATAGGTCAAGGTATGCTCTTTGTCAATCACCACATAGAAAAATGCTCCAAACAGGAGTGTACCGAGTATGGTACGAACAATTCGCCAGCCCAAAGAATGTTCAAAATCAAAAAATTCTTTGAGTTTTTGGGCAAAGATAGCATCCGCATCAACAAAAAATGCACTAAAGAGCAAAAGAAGAGGCAAAGCAATGATCACACCAATACCTATTTTTTTGATAACAGCATTATCACCATCCTTGGAAGGAATGAGGTCTCGAAACATCAATTTATATTTTGAAAACAGACTAAAAATATTGCGCACCAATGGAATCTGTAAAAAAGCAAATTTATGCTTGAAGGGATTATCAAGCGTAATAAGAAGCGAAAAAATAATTCCCAAAATAAAAACAAAAATGGGACTAAAAAATTGTACAAAACTATTTTTATAGAGAGCACTCTCGAGCGCAAAAAGAAAAAAGGGAAAAAGTAAAAATATGTTTTTGTATGAACGAATATGAGAAAAAGCCAGGCCTAACAAAAGGAAACCAGCAGCATAAAGAAGGGCAAAGATAAAAACACCAATGCCGAATTCCTTGTCCCAAAAAAAGACATCATAGAAAACAGCCATGACAAAAGCAAAGCCAATGTAGGCAAGACGAGAAAGTTTTGAATCCTTACGCTGAGTGAGAAAATTCATACTCTCAAATTTAAGAAATAACTCCTCCTCCAAGACACTCCCCCTTTTTATAAAAAACAGCAAACTGCCCAGGAGTCACGGCCTTTTGCGCTTTTTGAAAAGTAACCGTAGCCTCGCCTTTTTTCTTTCCTTTAGTTAAAATGGCCTTTTGGAGAGGTTGACGGTGGCGAAGCCGTACGTCACATTGTAGAGGAAATTTTTTTCCTTGTCCACTCACAAAATGAATATTTTCAATATCAATTTCTTTTTTCATCAGAAGCGGATCATCTTCAAAACCTACCACCAGTTCATTGGTTTGCATATTTTTTGCTACGACAAACAAAGGTTTTCCACCACCAGACTGCACAAAACCATGCCTCTGACCAATAGTATAAAATGACAATCCATCATGCTCACCGACAACTTCACCATCTGTGGTGCAAATTTTTCCTTTTTTTGGTTTAATTTTTTGTTGCAAAAATTCTTTCATCGGAACTTCTCCAATAAAACAAATTCCCATACTTTCTGCTCGTTCAGCGGTTGGAAGTGCATATTTTTTTGCCAAAGCTCTGACCTGAGTTTTTTTGAGATGCCCAATCGGAAAAAGTACCGTCTCAAGTTGTTTTTGTCCGAGCTGATGGAGAAAATACGTTTGATCTTTTTCTTTGTCCCTAGCTTCGAGGAGATGGTATTCCCCTTGTTTTTTTCCAATTTGAGCATAATGACCAGTAGCGAGTGCTGCAAACTTTTTCTTTTTGGCATAGTCAAGCCAAAAGCCAAATTTCACAAATTTGTTGCACATGACATCTGGATTGGGCGTACGTCCAGCAGAATACTCCGCAAACATATAATCCACTACCCATTTTTTGTATTCTTTTTCAAAGTCCACTGTCAAAAATGGAATACCAAGATGTGCAGCAACACGAAGTGCATCACGGCGATCATCTTTCCAGCTGCATACCCCTGAAAGGCCTTTGGTATCACTCCACTGTTTCATGTAGACACCAGTGACATCATACCCAGCCTGCACCAAAAGAAGAGCCGACACTGATGAATCGACTCCGCCGGAGAGACCAACGAGAATTTTTTCTTTTTTTTTCATAATTCAATATCCTCAACAGAGGCTCGTAATCGTGGCACATAAAAATCATTGATCGGGTCCATCAATTTTTCAGTATCGACGTGAATGCGTGCAGCCCCCGTGCGAAGCCAGTAATAACAATAGTATTTCTTGACCATGTCATCCATGATCGCCTTTTGATCATCACCAAAAAATTCACAGCAACGTTCTATCCCAATATCACCAAGGAGATCAATCTTGTCAGCATCCCGAAGTACAAGTGCACTCACATAATCATCTGCCCCATCATTATAATGATAGCGAATACCATAGAGGAGTTCCTTTTTTTCTTCCACCGTAAAAATATCAAAGATAGAATCCTCTACAAACCACTGTTTCAAAAGTTCATACGAGAGCTCATGGTGACGCTTGGTATTGCCAGGAGTATAGTGTTCAGTCACACGACCAATATCATGAAGAATCCCAGATACTTCACACAAAAATGCTTTTTCAGGATATTCTTTGAAAGCAATCTCTGCGGCATGATGGGCTACACGTGAAGCATGATCAAATCCATGAGCATTGACAGGAAACTGTGCAAAAAAACTCTCCACTTTTTTGGAGATATGATCAAGTGCAGACTGTTGCTCAGGTGTATACATAATTTTATTTTATTATATTTAAGATTAGCAAAAAAATAACCAAAAATCAAGTTCATCATGAAAAATAAAAAAAACCACCCTAAGCCGAGGCAAAGGGTGGAATTGAAAAATCTTGAAAGATTTTACGCCATGCTATCACGGCGAGCTTTATTACAGTCAAAACAGTAAACAGGTTTACCATTGGTTGGCTGAAATGGAAGCTGAGAAATGTGTTTTCCACATTCACTACAGTTGATATCTACATCAAACATCTGTTTCATTGGACGTGGTCCACGGTTTTGAAAACCAGTAGCTTTCTTAGCGCGCAAACAATCGCGGCAAAGAAGTGGTTTGTCTCCACTTGGCATGAATGGAAGTTGAGTAATAGCAACGTTACATTGTGAACATGTTTCGTTGACATCGTACATTTGACGAGGTGCGTTGTTATCTTGATACATAGTATATTTTTTAAAATGCTCGTATTTGAATAAATCCCGACCTTTTACGTTGCAACTGTGTGTTCTTTGACTGGCTTTTGGGATCTATTACGAGCATTTATGACGCCCCAAACGTGTCTTCAAACTTACCAATTGCTAATAAACAGTATATCACAAATGCCACATTTTGTCAAGATAAAGGGAAAAAAGAAAGTCCCCTAAAAAGCTTGTATTTTTTTTTGAATATCTGTATTTTCTGGATTTATTGACCAAACTTGTTCAAAATATTGCCGAGCCAAAGTATACTTTCCTTGTTTTTCATACAACAATCCCAAACTATACAATGCATTAGAAAATTGTGGTTCAAGCTCTACTGATCGAATCCAATATTTTTCAGCCTGGGATTCATCCCCTGTCTTTTTGCGATTATACAAAAGCCGACCAAGTTCATAGAGCATATCAGGACTCAAAGGATCAATACTGAAATAGTGTTCAAAAATACCAATGGCTCCATCGAGATCATTTTGTTTTTCATACAAACGAGAAAGATCAAAATACCCCTCTTTATAATTTGATTTCAACAAAATGGCCTTTTCATAAGATTTTTTTGCAAGATCAAATTCACCAGAAAATTCTTGAACCATTCCGAGCTGCGAAAAAAAGACAGGATTTGTCGGCTCAAGAGCAATCGCCTGATTGAGCATGTCAGTTGCAAAAACAACAGACTGAGAATTGATTTTTGGCTCTGATGTATAGGAAAGAGTCCGCAAATACACTGAGGAAAGAATCTCTACCACACGAATATTTTTTGGTTCGAGCGCATAGGCACGATTGGCAAATTCAATCGATAAAGATAAGAACCGGGCAGCTTCATCTGGCTGAGATGAGCCAAGACGAACAGAAGATTCAAAATAATTTCGAGCAAGCAAAACGAAATATTGTGATGAATATGGATAAAAATTGATGGCTTCATTGAGCATCTGATTTGAATTTTCAGGATTGACCTGTGCACGATACATCAATTTTTCTGCAACAAAAATTTTTCCCCAAAAAACTCCACCAATAACAGCACTACTCGAAAGAAGCAAAAAGAAAAACGAACAAACAAAAATATATTGTGAACGTATCTCAAATGTTTTTTTATGTTCCCGTACCAACGATGGTTGAATATAGGCCAAACCAACAACAACCAAAGCAAGCAAGGTCCACCACATAAACCAAAGAGTAAAATTGAACACGCTTACAGAGAGTCCAATACTCAACACAACCCATCCGATCATCAAAACAAAATATTCAAATCGAGAATCAACATCAAGAAAAGAAAACTTTTTGGAAACAATCGTTCGAATATGTAAAATAGCACTCAAAACAGAACCCAAAGTCAAAAGCAAGATCAAAAAGAACAAAAGAGTCCCAACAAATCCAAACTCAGAAACCCACGTAAGCAAAGAACTCCACGCCGAATCAAATCGTACTCCCCAAAAATAAGCATCATCATTCATGAGTGCTGGTCGAAAAAGTGAAAAATCATACGAAAAAGTCCCCGGACCCGATCCAAAAAGAAAATTTTTCGTGCTTTGAGTCAATGTGCTCTCAACGATATCTTTTGAAAGAGAAGAATTGAGATTGATTTCACTCGGAAGTGATCGACCAAAATCGAGAAAATCTGGCAACACAATACGCAACAGTGAAAAAAGAAACAATCCAAAAATTACAAAGAGAAAAAATTTTCGTACCTTCTCCCAAAATCCCATGCCAAGCAAAAAAAGAAAACCAAGTCCAATACACACAAATATCCAAAGAATTTGGAAATCAAGACGAACCATACAAATAAAAGAAAGTATGGCAGCCAAAATTGCAACGATGGTAAAAAATAAAGGTTTTTTTGTTTTTGGGATAAGCACACCAACCGCAAGAGTAAAAAGTGTTACGACAAAGATCCCAAAAATACTATTCAATTTTGCAATAGGATTGAACACGTTCAAACCAAACCATTGAAAAAAGAGAGGAAACTCAGAAAAAAGAAAAATTCCACAAGAAAAAATACCCGAAAGAAAAAATACTGAAAGAAACTGTAAAAATTGTTTTTGAGATCGTATCTTTTGGATCAAAAACCATGTCCATAAGACAAAAAGAAAGAGAGAAAAAAAATGAAGGACAAACGTATCAGGTCTCCCCCACAGACTTATTCTTGGAGAAAGAGAACTTATCGTCGTAATAAGACCAAAAATCAAAAGAAACGCAAACGGATAATCAAGGACCGTACGTCTTTGTTCAAGAGTTTTTTTCTGAATAATTTCAAATAAACTCAAAATAAAAATAAGACTGAGAGATCCATACAAAAATATTTCTTTGGGCAAATCAAATTGACTGCGAATGAATGGAAAAAAAAGAAGCGGAACCAAAAAGACGGTAAGCAAAATACACAAAAATAAAAGCCTCGAAAAAAAAGAAGCTTTTTTGATTTTTTCAAGAAGCATCGCAAACATACAAAAAAATATTCAAACGATCTCACGATGAAATCGAAGCAGGACGAGGAGTCGAGGCACCTGATGATTTTTTTCTTCTCCGACGCCTTTTCTTTTTTGGTGCATCAGAAGGAAGATTGGACAAAGAAAGCTCAGATTTTGGTCCCGATGGCGAACGAGGGACCACATGATCCCGAGGTTTGAGGGCAGCCAAACTGATCACAGGTTCTTCCACAATGGGTTGAACCAAAACAACGGGTTTAGTTGGTTCCTCAAAAACAACTTCCTCTTTTCCGTTTTCTTTTGATTCAATCACCAAAGCATTTCCCAATGAGTCAGAGAGCACTGGAGCAACAATATCATCATTTTCTTCTCCTTCATTTTCATCTGATTCAAGCCCAGACCAACGCATAATTTTTTCTTCAATTGAAGCACGCGGTCTACCATAGCGTTCACGCGAAACTCGAATAATTTTTTCGCTACTCTCGGTTCTCTCCTGAAGCGGTGGTAAGGTCATCGCACTAAATGGCTGAGAAGAAACACCATCAATCATGAGTTTCAAAAAAATATGAAATTTTGGGATATTGACCAAATCTTCTTCGAGAAAAACAGGACTAAATTCTTTTGCCAAAACTTCAGCATCCGCACCACCAACACGAAAAGAAACAATCGTTCCCACATTTCCAAATACCGCATTGGCGACAATCTCATCAAGCTGAGCGATGTATTGGTGGGCCATAACCAGACTCAAACGATATTTTCGAGCTTCAGATAAAATATTTGCAAATGACGGTGTTGCAAAATTTTGGAATTCATCGACATAGAGAAAAAAATCTCGACGCTCAGCTTCTGGTGTATCCACTCGCTCCATTGCAGCCAGCTGAATTTTGGTAATAAGCATACCTCCAAGCAGACGACTATTATCTTCACCTATTCTTCCTTTACTCAAATTCATGATAATAATCTTTCCCTGATCCATGAGACTGCGAATATCAATAGTGGACTTTACCTGAGCAACCATGTTACGAATGACATTGGCTGACAAAAACTGACCAATCTTGTTTTGGATTGGAGCCACAGCTTCCTGAGCATATTTTTCGGTATAACTCGCAAACTCAACATTCCAAAATGATTTAATAACAGGATCAGTCACTTTGGCCAAGACGCGTTTGCGATATTTTTTATCAGAGAGAAGTCTATTGATCCCAAGCAGAGTTGCACCAGGATATTCAATAAGTGCAAGGAGTGTATTATTGAGAATATATTCCATGCGAGCACTCCAAACATCAGGCCAGATTTTTTTAAAAATCCCCATGAGACCTGCCACGACAAGGTGCTTTTGTTCTTCACTATGGACTTCTAAAATATTGAAACCAATCGGGTATTCAAGATCTGATGGGTTGATATAGACAACATCATTGATACGCTTTGGTGGAATAAAATCAATAATTTTTTCAGCAAAATCTCCATGAGGATCAACGAGTCCTACCCCATGACCTGTATAGATATCATCAAGAACCATGTTTTCCATCATGGTAGATTTTCCCATACCGGTCTTTCCAACAATATACATGTGTCTGCGACGGTCGTCGGTCTTGATACCAAAACGTCGGAGTTGATTGCGAAAATTTGTTTGCGCAAAAAGACAGATATCATCTTTTTGGGCCAAACGCTCGGCTTCTGGTCGTAAATGTATCATTGGCATATTATGATAAAGTATATCATAATTTTTTTGAAAAGACTATGTTTTTTTTTGCAAAGAAAGCAAACAATCAAAAATCGATTCTTTGGAGGCAGAAGGAATGAGTCTGTAAAGATTATTCTGAAGAACCTCTCTATATTCAACATCATTCAAAAGATTGCGAAGTGTATCAGAGAGAAGTGGAGCCGAAAGGGTATCTTCATCCAGAGCAACAATCGCTTTGGCCTTCACCGCAAAATCAACATTTTTTTCTTGATGGCCTGATTTTGGAATAACGACGGCTGTTTTTTTGAGACATGCCATTTCTGACAGGGTACCAAAACCACCACGTGAGACAACAATATCTGCAGCAGCATACGCATCTTTCATATTATCCCCAAAAAATTTCCATGAGTGATAATGTGGCAAATTTTGATCAGGTTTTTGAATTTTCCTCTCTGTTCCTGTCAAATGAATGATTTGACAGACATCACCCAGATCAAGAGCCACCTGGGCAATGAGCATATTGATCTTTTCAGACCCCGTGCCACCACCCGTAGCCAAAACAACAGGGAGATTATTTTCCAAACCGAGAAATTTTAATGCTTGATTTTTTTCGCCTGAAAGCACACTTGGTCTGACAGGATTTCCCAAGAGTCTTGTTTTTCTCTGAGGAAAATATTTGAGACTCTGCTCCAGCGTCACCGTAATGACAGTAGCAAAAGGAACCATAAGTCGATTGGCAAGACCTACTTGTACATCCTGCTGATGAATCCATGTTGGAATACGCAACATCCACGCGGCCATATGAAGTGGCACAGAAACATATCCCCCAGCCGAGATACATACATCAGGTTTTTGTCTTCGTAACAATACAAAAGATTGAAAAAAAGCCTCAAAAAAAGTAAAAATATCCAAAAAGCTTTGCACAGAAAAATAGCGACGAAACTTGCTCGAAGGAAGTTGAAAAAATTCAATACCATTTTCCCTCACAAGGGATTGCTCAATACCATTTTTTGTACCAGCCCACATAAACTCAATATTTGGTTTTTCTTTGAGATGCTCAAAAAGAGCCAAAAGAGGTGTTACGGGCCCGAGAGTTCCTCCACCAGACAATAATACTTTCATACAAATATATTAATTTTTGCCTCTGAGCTCTGAATCTTTGCTCATATTGAGCACCACACCAACAGCAGACATAGCAATCGCCAGAGCCGTACCACCATGACTCACAAATGGAAGCGGAACACCGGTAAGCGGCATCAATCCAACCATAGCACCAATATTCAAAAAAGCCTGCGCCACAAACCAAATCATGACTCCAGTAATTGTAAAACGAGCAAACATATCACCACTATGACGAGCTATGACAAGACCTCGATGAATAAAAAGAACAAAAAGAATAAGAAAGACAACCGTAAGCAAAAAACCCATTTCTTCAGCAATCACTGCAAAAATACTGTCAGCATGAACTTCTGGAAGATATTGATATTTTTGTTTGGATTGTCCGAGCCCTTCACCAAAAAATTCACCAGATCCAATTGCAATAAAAGACTGATTGATATGATACCCAATCCCCTGCGGATCTTTTTCTGGATGAAGAAAGGTCGTAAGACGTGCCAATCGGTATGGAGCGATCAAAATCAAAACCAAAAAACCACAGAGAGAAACCAATCCCAAAAGACTCATATGTGACCATTTGACATTGGCGACAAATAACAGCCCAAAAATAATAGAAAAAAGAATCGCCATGGTCCCAATATCTGGCTGAAACATAATAAACAGAAGAGGTATTGCCCCAATACCAAGAGCCACCAAAAACCCCTGCTTGAAATTTTGCAAGCGATCACCCATTTTGGATAAAAATGCTGAAAAATACAAAATCGTACAAAATTTTGCGATCTCTGCAGGTTGAAAAGAAAAACCACCAATGACAATCCAGCTTCTGTTGCCAGTATTGAGCGCAGACCCAATTCCTGGAATAAATACCAAAAATAACAAAATCAAAGAACCAACAAAAAAAAGTGGACTCCATTGTTTGAGAAGTTTATAATCAAACTTGGCAAAAAACAATAAACCCAAAATACCTGGCAAAAAACCGAGTAAAAGCTGATGTTTTATAAAATAATACGCATCTCCAAATTTGTCATACCCAACCACAGAACTGGCAGATGTCAAAAAAATCAAACCAAAAATCAAAACACAGGCAAAATAAATAAAAAAAGTTATATCACTTTTTTTGACAGGCGCAGTACTCATACATTCAAAAAGACGAGAATACTCGTGGCAATAAGTAAAAACACGTGCAGGACACAAGAAACCGTATTTGAAATCAAAGCAACAAATTCATCTTTTTCATACATAAACCAACCCAAACAGGCATTGAACACAATCAAACACAAACCAAGCCCTGGAAGCGAATATACCAAAGACGATGGACCTGTGAGATCAACACCAAAAAGAATAGTATAGTGAAGAAATACAGGATCAGGCTGAAATCCAATATTGTACAAAAGCCAAAACCAAATAAGACCATTGAGCGTCAGAGCAAGTATCAATGGTATAAAAATCGAAGGATGTCTCAAATACAATTTGAGCGGATAAAGTTTTGGCATAGAACCCCTCTAGTATAGACGATTCAGGCTCTCTTGACAATCGTCCTAAAATCCTTTATACTAAGCACAAATTTATTTTACGACAAGGTTAACGACGTCTCGTGTTTTGGAGGGCATGGACGGGCTGTTGGCAAAAGAAAATTCTTTTGCTGTAATGTGTAGAAACACATGGCACACAAAAAAGCGGGTGGATCCACCCATTTGGGACGAGATTCCAAACCAAAATATCTCGGTACAAAAGTTGGTGATGGACAAACCATCAAAAGTGGCGCAATTCTGGTTCGTCAACGTGGAAGTCGTATTCATCCAGGAAAAAATGTTCGCAAAGGAAAGGATGATACACTCTATGCGATCGTTCCAGGCGTGGTAAAATTCACTGCTCGCAAAAAAACCAAATTTGATGGCAGTATGAAAGTAACCAAATTTGTAAGTATTGTTCCAGTAAAATAGTTATATACGAAAAAAGCAGTAGAAATACTGCTTTTTTTATTTATATATTTTACGCTTTTTTCTTTGCCTTTGCTTTCTTTTTTTGAAGCCGATCATCAAGATTTCCACTGAGCTTACTCGTCAGCTTGTTTACGACAAATTTTTCTACCATTCCTGACAGAAGTCCTGTCATTGATCCCATATGTTTACTGACATGATCTACTTTTTCTTGCATAAAAGTAACAGCATTTGAGATGTATTCTAATTTTTTTACCACTGAGTCCATGATTTTATTAGCATTTTGCAAAACCTTGGCAGCTTGGTAGAGCAACCAGCAAAGAAATACGGTTGCCCACACAATAGCAATGGACAACACAAGATACAAAAGATCTTGAAGTGAATCAGGAGTGAACATAATGTATGAAGAATGAATTATATTATTTATTATAGCATATTTTGTGTGAAGAGAAAAAAACAGACTGTTTATAAGTCTGTTTTATTTTGATTTTTTATAGTCGTAAGACCCGATGAATATATTTTTGTGCCGTTCGCTCGCCCAGCGGCTCGCTCACTACGTAGCTTGTGTCCTCTCTCGGCCTTCGGCCTCGAACCATGCCCGGACACTTCGCTAATGTGCTCAAAAATATATTCTCGGTTCTCTTATATAAAAAATATACAATACTATTATTTAAAGCAATTTATTTTCGTATTTCAACACCAAACTGATTTTCGAGGGTCTGTAAGACTTTTTTATGAGCAGCATCAACCTCTTCGGTCATAAGAGTTTTTTCACTTGAACCATAGACTATATGGTAGGCCATACTCTTTTTGTTCTCACCGAGTCGTTCTCCTTCATACACATCAAAAAGTTCAACACTTTGAATAAGTGCATCAACATTTCGCAGAGACATTTCAATATCAGCATGTAAAACATTTTTGTCTACAACAAAAGCAATATCTCGAACCACCTCTGGATAAGGTGAAAGAGGTTTGTACAATACTTTTTCTTGCATCACACTTGAGAGTATATTCAAATTTATTTCAGCAAAAGCAACCCGAGTACTCATACCAAGATTCTGTGCAATAGCCGGATGCAATTCACTGACACGACCAACCACCGTACTTTGCACGATGAGAGATGCAGATCTACCAGGATGAATCCACGGAGCCTCTTCAGAGTTTTGTTGTGTATTTTTTTGTATTTCTATATCAACGAGCAATCTTTTTCCGACACGTCGTAGCGCTTCTGAGAGCGCATAAAAAGGTGTTTCATCCTGCTTGGCAGCAAACACAACAGACAACGACATATCTTGCCTTGGAAGGAGCTCATCACTATTGACTTCTCCTCTTTCCCCTGCTTCTTCAATCTTGTAAGTACGTCCTGTTTCAAAAATTTTTACTTGCTCAAAACGGTGAAGATTTGATTCAACATTTTCAAGCAAATTTGGAATCAGACTGCGACGTACAAGCGGACGATCTTTGGCAATAGGGTTGGCAAGCTCAAGATGCAAAGAAGTATCAACTCCCATTTTTTTGAGCCATTCTGGTGATTCAAATGAATAATTATAGGTTTCAGTAAAACCACATTCGAGTGCCAAATACTCTTTCCATTTTCGTTCCAATTTTCTTACTGAATTTACTCGAGGAGGAATCGTAGAAAATTGTGGAAGGGTTGCTGGTACGGCTTCATAACCAAAAATACGAAGAACTTCTTCAACCAAATCTTCAGGAAGAGAAATATCTTTGGTCGCACGCCAAGTTGGCACCGTAATTTTGAGATCATCTTTTTTGCTTTTTTCAACGCCAAATCCTAATCGTTCCAAAATATCGACAATTTTTTTATGATCCAATTTGATACCAATTTTTTGTTCAAAAAATGAATAGGATGTATGAATTATTTTTGGAGTAAACTTTTTTGGATAAATATCTACGATGTTACTTACCACTTTGGCCTGAGGACATACTTTTAACGTGAGTTCCACCAAACGCTTCAAAGCAATCTCAGCATTATTTGGATCCAAACTTTTTTCAAAACGAGCCGAAGCATCAGTTCGAAGCCCCAGCTTGGTCGAAGTCTTGCGAGTAGTACTCGCATCAAAATTTGCTGCTTCAAAAATAATACTGGTTGTTGACTCAGAAATACCACTCTCCACACCACCCATTACTCCTGCCAACGCCAGTGATTTTTCTCCATCAGCAATCACAAGCATATCTGAACTGAGGGTATGTTCTTTTTGATCAAGAGTAATAAATTTTTCTTCATCATTTGCGCGACGAACAATAATTTTGTTTTGACTGATTTTATTTGCATCAAAAGCATGCGTCGGCTGACCAATTTCGAGCATGACATAATTGGTAATATCAACAATAGTATTGATCGGTCGAATACCACACGCTTCGAGACGATTTTTGATCCATTCGGGTGAAGATTCGATTTTTATACCTTCGAGCAAAACACCCATATACCTCGGACACAGTGTATGGTCTTCAACGTGAACTTCAAGTTTTGCTGTATGAACAGATTTAAACGCAGGAGGAGAAAGTGGGCTAAATTTTTTTCGATAAATCGTTGCTATTTCTCGTGCAAGTCCAAGATGTCCCCACAGATCAGGACGATTGGAAAGAGATTTGTTGTCGACTTCGAGTGTCACATCATCAAATCCAAGGGCTTTTGCAAGTGGCGTTCCTGGCTTGTCTTTGAGATGATTCAAATTGACAATCTCTTTTTCATCTTTTTTTGGAAACAAATTTGAAAGTCCAATTTCATCAGAACCACAAATCATACCAAGAGAATCAACTCCTCTGACGGCTGCTTTTTCCATCACAATAGGTTCTCCTTCACCATGCCAAAGCACCCTCGCACCAATTTTGGCGAGTGCGACTTTCATTCCTACTTCAATATTTGATCCACCACAGACAATCGTCAATGTTTCACTCCCCGCATCAACCTGGCAGACTTTGAGTTTATCGGCATTGGGATGTTTTTCAATTGATTGAATGAGTCCCACAACCACATGATCCAAATTTTGTCCCTGAGACTCTATCCCCTCAACTTCAACCGTACGCAAAGAAAGCTCTTTTGCAAGTTCTTCTGGAGTCAATGAATCAGGAAGAAAAACAAATTCTTGGAGCCATTTTTTACTTATTTTCATATCCAATAATAATCAAAGCATTAAATTTATAGTTTTGGATGCAGTGCGAGGCCGCAATGAGTACCGGAGCGAGCCGTATGCAAACATACGGTGAGCGAGAAACGCAATGAGAACGAAGCAATGCGCCAAAACGAGAGATTTTAAAACTGTTGTAAAAATCTTAAGTCGCCACTCTGTAAATGTCTCACATCTTCAATTCCATATTTGAGCATCACGAGGCGTGACAACCCAAAACCAAACGCAAATCCCTGATACTCAGTACTGTCAACACCACCTTCTTTGAGAACATGAGGATGTACCATTCCAGCACCAAAAATTTCGAGCCACCCAGTATATTTACAAACGCGGCAGCCTTTTCCAGTACAAAGAGAACAAGTAATTTCGCCATTTACTCCTGGCTCTACAAAGGGATAAAATTTTGGACGAAGTCGCATCTGTGTTTGTTCGCCGTAGAGATGTTTTGCAACGGTTTCGAGAACGCCCTTCATGTCACCAAAGGTAATATTTTTTCCAACAACAATTCCTTCCATCTGATAAAAAGTATGCTCATGACGAGGATCAGTCGATTCATTGCGAAACACACGTCCAGGAACAATCAACCGAAGTGGGACACCAAACTTTTGCATCGCACGTACCTGAAACGAAGAAGTCTGCGTACGCATCACCCAATCTGGGTGGCCTTTGAGATAAAAAGTATCTTGCATATCACGCGCAGGATGGTGTGGTGGAACATTGAGCGCAGTAAAATTGTAATAATCACTCTCGAGCTCTGGCCCATCCCAAACCAAAAATCCCATCGAAGCAAAAAGATCTTCGAGTGTATACTGAAGCTGCGTATTTGGGTGCAAGTGTCCACGTTCTTGTCGAGGAAGCTGTGGTGCAGTCACATCTATGGATTCAGTCTCTGCAATTTTTCCGAGAATTTCTTTTTGAAAAATTTCTTTTTTTGCGAGCATCATCGCCTCGAGTTCACTTTTTATTTCGTTGGCAATTTTTCCAAATTTCTTCCGAGCATCATCACTGAGATCTTTGAGCCCCTTCAACAGATCATTAAATTTCCCATTTTTGCGAGAAAAAAATTCTTGCTCCAATTGTTCAAGTGAAAAAGTATCTGAAATTTTTTTCAGCTTGGTTTCAAATTCTTTTTTAATTTTTTGAAGGTCTTTTTGCATAAGGGAATGAGATTATATCCGTGAGAATATAATTTTTTAAAATAAACCTTTAATATCCCGAGTCGTCACCACCACAATCAGCACCAGCAAAAGCAAAAATCCAATGGTATGTGCCATTTGTTCGTATTTGATTGGTACTGGTTTGCGGAAAATTTTCTCAAGAACCACAAAGAGTACTCGTCCCCCATCAAGCGCTGGAAAAGGCAAAATATTGAGTGCAGCGAGAGAGAGCGAAATCATGGCAGAGACATTGATCAGATAACTTATTCCCAGTTTGGCACTCTGTCCAATAACCGAAGCAATACCTACTGGACCTGAAACATCAAAGGCCATACCTTGTCCAAGGATCAAACCTTTGATCAATACATAAAATCCGACAAAAATATTGATCAGCCCAAAAAAAGCAGCAATAAAACCTTTATAAATCGCAATATACCAAGGATATTTTACCAAAGCTGCGTCAGCAAGAAGTACTCCCATACGAGCCGATTCACCTTCTTTGACTACAGCAGGACGAAGAGTCAGGGTTTTGTTTTCATCCCCACGTCGGACTTCGAGCGTAATATCTTTGTCTGTATTGTTTTTTGTATATTCAATGACATTCTGTGAACTCTTCATTTCTTGACCATTGAGAGAAAGAACCACATCACCAAACTGCAATCCTGCTTTTTCTGCGGGAGAATCTTTTTCAACTTGCTGAATAATGACCTGAGGATCTTGGATGATCTGTCCAGATTTTTCCTGACTATTGGTCACATCGGTCGGAAGGCCTACCATAAATCCAATACCAAGGAGGACTCCCGCGAGCAAAAAGTTCATCACGACTCCTGCCACGAGTACGACCACTCTTTTCCAAGCCTTTTGTGCGCCAAAACTATCGT
>JACCDN010394303.1_pt1 | contig 20925 bp, 24 predicted proteins | sample 7441691 | NCBI WGS metagenome assembly JACCDN01 (sample SAMN15323439, study PRJNA562643) | freshwater metagenome | isolation source: river surface water | place: USA:Blue River Watershed | collected 2017-08-16 | reverse complement strand
CTTCGTATGCAGCTGTCACTGCCAGCAACATCGAAGCATTTAAGAAGTTCTTCCACTTGATGTTGGATAACGGTGTGTATTTAGCCCCATCAGCCTATGAGGCTGGTTTCTTATCAATTGCGCATGATGATGCAGTGTTGGCTGAAATGTTCCGTGCCGCAAAAAAATCATTTGCCGCTATGGAAAAACATCATAAAAGCCAGCAAGATTGTCATCACAGAGAATGAGCTGGCACAAATAAATGTGGTCAATTTAGTGCCAAGATCGGCGATTGATTTTTCAAGACGAATCTCAACCACATCAATTTTCTTATCCAATTGAATGAGGTCGCTTTTCTTGGCCACCTCTTGATAAGAGATGTGCTCATGAAAGCCTTCGGCCAATATTTCAGATTGGTTTTCAGTAAAGCCGGCAAGGCGCAATTTTTTAGAGTATTTCAGAGAATTAAATTTCATTTAGTTTTGTTTTATCGATGTAAGAAAAACATCAGGCCAATCATCACTGTTTGCACTCCAATGATGACACCCAATAGTTGCATGAATAAAGTGTGGATAGATCTTGCGAGATCTTCTTTTGTGGCTAGATGCTTTATTTCATCTTTTGTTGCTAGTTTTTCTATGTCAATGCACTCAAAGGCACCGTAGGCGATACCTTTTGCTTGTTCTACAGAAAAACCCTTTTGTTCAAGGGAGTCCGCAAAGAGTAAAGAATTGAATTTCATTGAAGATTTGCTTGGTTATCAGAATAGAATCTTATGCTTTTTATAATAGAAAAACAAATCAACAAAATCATCACCCATTAAACTAAGGGGTATATGAACGATATATTTGCCGTAGGAGATGTTCAAGGCTGCCATCAGCAGCTGAAGCAACTCATCAAAAAATTACCGAAAGACTCAAAAATCATTTGTGTAGGTGATTTGGTGAATCGTGGCCCAGACTCTTTAGGTGCTTTGCGAACTCTTAAGGCATTGCAAGAGGCGGGGCAAGCAGAATGTATCTTGGGCAATCATGACTTACACTTGCTGGCCAGAGATGCAGGAATACGTGGTCCCAAATCATTAGATACCTTGGATGACATCCTCAAAGCACCCGATAGAAAAGAATTGATTGATTGGTTAAGACATCGCCCGATGGCTTTGTACAGCGGCAAAGAAAATTTGAACACTCTTTTTGTGCATGCAGGAATCTTGCCGCAATGGAGTGTCACTAAAACTCTTGAGTTGGCCCATGAGTTGGAAAAAGTCTTGCGACATAAAAATTATGCCAAGTCCTTGATTGAAATGTATGGAAATGCACCGAATCAATGGAATGACAAACTCAAAGGCGCAGAGCGCTTAAGAGTCATTATTAATTCATTCACACGCCTGCGCTTTTGTACTGCCAGGGGGGTGATGGAGTTCGAGAGTAAAGAAGGTGCTGGTGATGCACCCAAAGGTTATATACCTTGGTTTGAGGTTCCAAACAGAAAAACTCAAGATGCCAAAATTGTTTTTGGCCATTGGTCTACTTTGGGACTACTCAAGAAAAAAAATGTGGTCGGTTTAGATACTGGCTGTGTTTGGGGTGGTCAATTGACTGCCATGTCCTTAGGTAAAAGACCGCAGTTTATTAAGGTCCCTGGATTAAAAAGGCCGGTAGGAATGTAATTTTTTTGGCGCTGATCAGAAATTTAAATTTTTGTATCAATATGTGCGCTGGCTTTTTTAAGGATTTTTTCCGGTACACCCTGTTCTCTCAAATTATCAATTAGTTTAGCAATCGCAGAGTTTTCATATTTTTCTAAATCTTCGCGAATGCCAACCCCTACATATGATCTCATCAGTGCTTGATATCCACTGAACCCTTTAATGGGTGCAATTTTTTTAAGGTCATTCACAATATCCTCTGGCATTCGTAAGGTCACAGAAACCATCGGGCGATCTTTGGTTAAGCGTTTTTTAATTGTTTCAATTTTCATAAATTTTTCTTTCTTTGGTATCTGCTTTTCGTGCTGAAATAATCCTAATATGGTCATCTTCAACAATTAAATGCACAACAAATAAAATTTTCAAATCGAAATCTGCGCCTATTGCTACACCCCTAGATTCATCTTGCTCTTCTGTTTTACCCGGTACGATAAAAGGATCGAAAAATATCTGACAGGCTCTTTTGAAGTCAATGCCTTCATGTTTTCGAACATTTGCTCTTTCTTTTTCAGAGTTCCACTTAAATTTAATTCCACGAAATTTGTATTCAATATCCATACGTTATTTTAATGAAACGTATGTACATATACAATACATCAAATTATCTATAAAACCAAGAGGGTTATTCAGCTTTCTTCACAACCGCATACCTGATCAAGGTATTTTTTCTGGCCTCGTCGTGCTGCACAATGGGCGGTGGGTAATCTCGGCCCAAGCGAACACCTGCAAGATCCAATTCAATATCACCTGCTAACCAAGGAGCGTGAATCGCTTTTTTGGATAGTTTAGATAACTGCGGTAAATACTTTTTAATGAATTTTCCTTCTGCATCAAATTTTTCAGATTGGGTGATGGGGTTAAAAATGCGGAAGTAGGGTTGTGCATCACAACCGCTGGAAGAAGCCCATTGCCATCCACCATTGTTAGCAGCAAAGTCAAAGTCATTGAGGTGGTCTGCAAAGTATTGTTCACCCCAGCGCCAATCAATCCCTAAATCTTTGATTAAGAAGCAAGCCACAACCATGCGCAAACGATTGTGCATGTAGCCACTTTGATTGAGTTGATGCATCGCTGCATCTACCAATGGGTAACCAGTTTTACCTTCACACCAAGCTTTGAATAACTTTTGAGCTTTGGGACCGCTTTCCCAAACAATCTTGTCGTAATCAGGTTTGAATGATTGGTGACCGGCTGTGCCGTGAATCAGTGATTTTTTGCTTAATGCCGGAGCGAGCCTTTGGTGATTGCTCAGAATCATGAAATAAAAGTCACGCCAAATCAGTTCTGATAACCAGATGGTGGCACCCATGCTACCGGCCAACATTCTATGGTGCGCTTCGCGCACCAGCGCTCGAATAGAAATTGTGCCAAAGCGAGAGTGCACTGATAAATAACTGGGGCCTTTGACCGCTGGAAAGTCACGAGTGGCATGGTATTGATTCATACGATCTAAGAACTGTTCAAACAGTTCAGATGCACCTGACATGCCTGTGGGTAAGTAGGATTCAATCCCGGTCGGTTCAAAGCCCATCGATTCCAGAGATGGGAAAGGTAGATTTAATGATTTTGGTATTGCTGCAAATTGACCGCTATCTAAATCAACAGCATGTGCATCAAGATCAGTTGCTTGCAGTTTTTTAAGCCAGGCATTTTTAAACGGTGTGAACACAGAGAACACACCACCTTGTCCTGTGAGCACTTGTTGATGCTCAAAGATCACTTGATCTTTATAACCATGAAAAGCGATATCTTTTGCTTCAAGTAAGAGTGATACCAAACGATCCCGTTCTATGGCTGCAGGCTCATAATCTTTATTGGTGTAAACCGCTTGAACTCCTAATTCTGTTGCAAGCTGCGGAATGATGTCGACTACTTTGCCATGGCGCACGATGAGTCCGCCGCCTTTGGTCTGAAGTTCGGTGTTGATTTCTTGTAATGATTGCCAAATAAAATCAATGCGACGATCTTTTTTGAGACCTCTATCTAAGAGGTGAGACAAAATATCTGTATCAAAAACAAATACCACCCAAACTTGCTTGCAAGCTTTCAGCGCCATGCGCATGGCATGGTGGTCGTGAAGTCTTAGGTCACGGCGCAGCCAGACCAAGCCTTTAGAACCAGAGCTATTGCTAGCAGTCATATCTTTTATCTCCTAAGGCATGATTATTGATGATTCATGATTCTCTTTGCCTTTGACGGTTATTTTATAGAGATATCCAGTTTTATGGTTGGGGTGGGTAAGGTCTTAATCAGATAAAATCTAGTTATGACCCAAAAAACAGGGGATGTTCAGCATCTCGCCAATCAGTTCTTAATTGCTATGCCTGGCATGGTGGATGAGAACTTTGCTGGTTCTGTTATTTACCTCTGTGATCATTCCTCTACTGGTGCCATGGGCTTGGTCATCAATAAGCCTACTGATGTTGATTTGGCCACTGTTTTTGATAAGGTTGATCTCAAGTTAGAAATTCAAACCAAAGCCACTGAGCCTGTTTATTTTGGTGGCCCTGTACAAACGGATCGTGGCTTTGTCTTGCATGAACAAAACCAGGGTGAGCACACCACGCATTACAACTCCTCATTGAGAATTCCAGGGGGATTGGCCATGACCACTTCTAAAGATGTTTTAGAAGAAGTAGCAGCTGGTCATGGACCTTCACGTTTTTTAATGACTCTGGGTTATGCTGGTTGGAGTGCTGGTCAGCTCGAAGATGAAATCGCTCGCAATGGTTGGTTGAATGTTCCGGCCCCTACAGAAGAAATGGCCCACATCATTTTTGATACCCCTGATGAATACAAGTATCAAAATGTTTTAGGCCTATTGGGCATTGATCTTGGTTTTCTCTCAAGTGATACAGGTCATGCCTAATGACAAAAACCATCTTGGCCTTTGATTTTGGAGAAAAGCGGATTGGTGTTGCTGTGGGCAACACCATCACCAAAACTGCTGAAGCCTTGAAGATCATTCAAGAGAAAAATCAAGACGAAAAATTTAAAGCAATAGAGGCACTCATCCAAGAATGGCAGCCACAGTTACTGGTGGTGGGTTTACCCACCCATCCGGATGGTGCAGAACATGAGATGACCCTAAAAGCAAAGCGCTTTGGCAATCAATTGCATGGTCGATTCCAAAAGGAAGTTGTTTGGGTCGATGAGCGTTATACCTCTGTTTCTGTTAAAGATGGTAATGATGCCTTGGCAGCCCAATTGATCTTGCAGCAGTATCTGGATACGCTGTAAGATAAAAACACAAGAAACATCAGAGTAAGATGCTTAAATTGAGATTATTGAACTAAAGGTAATGAATAGTAATTAAAAGTAATCAACAGGCTGGGCCTGAAGATAGCAAAAAGTAAAAGTAAAAGAAAACACTGAAGAAAGCTTATGTCATCCATTCCTAACGCAGAAGACCTTTATCAAACTCTTTTAAATCAATTAAAAGAGCAAAAGAAGATCAGTCCCGATTTTCAGTTAGCTGGTTTGGCCAGTGGTGGTGCTTGGGTGGCGGAGCGCTTGGCCAAAGATCTTAGTTTATCTGCTCATGGTGTGATCAATGTGTCATTCCATCGTGACGACTATGCTGAAAAAGGTATCAAGGCTCTTAATAGCTCTGAAGGTATGTCTACCAAATTACCTTTCGAAGTAGAGGGTGCTCACATCATCTTAGTGGATGATGTTTTAGATACTGGCAGAACCGTTCGAGCAGCTCTCAATGAATTATTTGACTATGGGCGTCCAGCCAAGGTTGATTTGGCTGTTCTTGCAGATCGCCACAGAAGGCAGTTACCAGTCGATGCCACTTTTAAGGGAGCAAAGGTCAAAGTGGCCGATGATCAGATTTTGGTCTTAGAACAATTGGATGATGGGTGCTTTAGCTTTAGTGCTGAGGCTCAATAAAGAATTAAGCGGAAGTGTCAATAAATTCAGCCAATAATCAAAAAAGACAACATAAAAGCCAACAGAAAAGATTAAAATACTGACCTAAGATGCCAAAAACCTCTAAGACTGCCAGCCAACTCCAGCTCAATGATCAAGGCGAGCTCACTCATTTGCTCACCTTAGAAGGTTTATCCAAAGAACATATTCTTCATATCCTCGATACAGCACAACAGTTTGTGGCTGTGAGCGACTCAGATCGAGAAGTTAAAAAAGTTCCATTGCTGCGCGGTAAGAATGTCTTCAACCTCTTCTTTGAAAACTCTACCCGTACCAGAACCACTTTTGAAATCGCTGCTAAACGTTTATCGGCTGATGTTGTTAACTTGGATATTCAAACCTCATCAACAGCCAAGGGTGAGACATTGCTTGATACCATTGATAACTTGGTGGCGATGCAGGCTGATATCTTTGTGGTGCGTCATAAGACAACGGGCGCTGCTGTAGAGGTGGCTCAACATTTGCCACCGCATGTGCATGTGATCAATGCGGGTGATGGTACCAATCAGCATCCAACGCAAGGTTTGCTTGATATGTACACCATGCGCCATTACAAGCAAAACTTCACAAAGATCAAGGTAGCCATCATCGGTGACATTGTTCATAGTCGAGTAGCTAAATCAAACATTCATGCACTGACCACTTTGGGTTGTCCGGAGATCAGAGCGATTGGTCCTGAGAGTTTATTGCCTAAAGACCTGAACATGATGGGCGTCAAAATCTACAACAACATCGAAGAGGGTCTAAAAGATGTGGATGTGGTAATGACCCTCAGAATCCAAAAAGAACGCATGGAAGCAGGGCAAGTGCCAGAAGGTGATGCCTTCTTCAAGCAGTGGGGTCTCACCAAAGAAAGACTTCAGCTGGCTAAGCTAGATGCAATTGTGATGCACCCCGGACCTATGAACCGTGAAGTAGAGATTGCCAGTGAAGTGGCTGATGGTCCGCAAGCGGTGATCCTAAAGCAAGTAACGTTTGGTATCGCGGTGCGAATGGCGGTGATGTCGATTGTGGCGGGAAATTAGTTTTTTAATAAAAACAACTAAGCTGAGATTAAAAAAGCCAGTTCAATTTTTGAGCTGGCTTTTTAGTTGATGAGGTTATTGAAACAATAGGATCAACGACGCAATCAGCAAGGATCAATCTTGATTGTGCCAAACGGAAAGTTTGATGGTTGAAAAGATATTTTCACTTCATATCCAATCATGGTGATGGCATGCAGCAATCTTAGGAATTCAACATACTTGTGATCACCATTAAAAAACTGAATTGATTTTTGAGAGTTCAGGCCTAGGCTACCCATGCAAGTGATGGCATTTAAATTCTTGAGCTTAGCTTTCTGAATAAAGAATTCGCTGGTGCGATTCTTTACAGCAATCATTGAAGCGGGCTTTTCATCCTGCTCTAACTCATTGACCAGAGCTGCATTCATCGCAGCAATTTGTTCATGATTAATGCCTGTGTTTTTTGGAAAATAATTCATACGAATACCCATGAATGACTCCTATTTCTGTTAGTTAATTAGAAAAAAGAGCGTAATAAGTTCTTGAAGATTTGCATGTCGGCTACTTCGGATTTTTATGTAGGAAAAATCTTACACAAATAAAATTACAAAAAAATTTGTCACTTCAAGAAGTAATATAAATTCTAATAAATTTACTTTGACTATTGAATAGCTTCAGATTGTTCTCAAACTAATTTTGAATGCCAAGTATTAGCATTATCTTGCTTGGATTAGGCTCATTTAGTCAGATAAGCTTAATACTTAATTAATGTTATTTTTTCCTTAAACTACTAAATATTTCATATAAAATTTCGAAATGTCTATCAATATCAAACCAGTTATTCTTTGTGGGGGTTCCGGAACTCGTTTGTGGCCACTTTCACGCGAATCTTTTCCTAAGCAATTTGTCCCCTTAGTTGGGGGGCAAAGTCTTTTGGGTTTAACTATAGAGCGAGTTAAAAAGCTAGGCTTGCCAGTTTGTATTGCGAATGAAGACCATCGTTTCTTCGTTCAAGATTTATTAGCTTCCTCACTTAGTAGCTCTATTTCAACTTCTGTCAATGTTCTTTTGGAACCAATCGGTCGCAATACTGCTGCTGCTATGGCTAGTGCCGCTCTAATGCCTGGTGTGGCTGACTCAGATTTGTTGCTTTTTTTACCATCGGATCATCTGGTACCAGATGTCGATGCGTTTGTGAGGACAATTAATCTTGGAATTGCTGCTGCGCAAGCTGGGTATATTGTTACATTTGGTGTTCAACCCAGTTTTCCAAGTACGGCTTATGGTTATATTAAGCAGGGTGCTTGTTTAAAAAGCTTGAGCACCGGAGATGAATCAATTTATGCAGTTGAGTGTTTTGTAGAAAAGCCCCAGCTTGAGAGGGCTCAAAAAATACTTTTGTCTGGGGACCATCTCTGGAATGCAGGTATTTTCTTATGTCAGGCATCAGTTCTTATTAATGCGTTATTTAAACATGCCCCTGATATTCTCCAGTCTTGTCAGACAGCTATGCGATTTGCTCAAACAGATGGTGCTTTTGTGCGACCTAACAAAGAAGCATTTTTGGCTTGTCGTTCGGAGTCTATTGACTATGCAGTGATGGAGCACTTTGATAAAGTAGCCGTTGTCCCATTTAAAGCTGCTTGGAGTGATGTAGGTAGTTGGAATGCTGTTTCTAGCTTATCGCCAGCGGATGCAACAGGTAATCGTATCAATGGCCAAGGTTTTGTGGTGCAATCCACTAATACCTATATTAATGCTCCGTATCGACCTGTGGTGGCATTAGGTACATCTGATTTGGTGATTGTCGATACGCCTGATGCTGTTTTAGTAGCTTCTGCGGATAAGGTAGAGCAGGTAAAGGAAGTGGTCGCGCAACTAAAAAAATATGGCGCTTCACAAGCTGTTACCCACCGTCGTGTTGCTCGTCCGTGGGGATGGTATGACTCGATTGATATGGGCGATCGTTTTCAGGTCAAGCGAATTGCTGTTAAACCAGGAGCTAGTTTGAGTTTGCAAATGCATCATCATCGAGCTGAGCATTGGATTGTTGTAAAAGGTATAGCAAAAGTCACCAATGGCGATTCAGTTTTCTTGTTAGAAGAAAATCAATCTACCTATATTCCTATTGGAGTTAAACACCGCTTAGAAAATCCTGGTAAAACAGATTTAGAAATGATAGAAGTTCAATCAGGTGGTTATCTGGGAGAAGATGATATCGTTCGATTTGAGGATACCTATGGTCGAAGTTAAGGATCTATTTAAAGAGAAGAAAAACATGACAAACAATAATCAACAGAAAGTCGCTTTGATTACCGGAGTTACTGGTCAGGATGGTTCTTACTTGACTGAGTTTTTGTTAGAAAAAGGGTATATTGTTCACGGTATCAAGCGTCGTGCCTCTTTATTTAATACGGATCGAGTTGACCATCTCTACCAAGATCCTCATATTGATCATCGTAATTTTGTGTTGCATTATGGTGATTTGTCAGACTCTTCGAATTTGACGCGTATCATTCAGCAGACTCAGCCAGATGAAATTTATAACTTGGGTGCACAAAGCCATGTTGCCGTTTCCTTTGAATCGCCTGAGTACACGGCTGATGTCGATGGTATGGGAACGCTACGAATTTTAGAATCGATTCGTATTTTAGGCCTAGAGAAAAAGACACGTTTTTATCAAGCTTCAACCTCTGAGTTATATGGTCTGGTTCAAGAAATTCCACAAAAAGAATCTACACCTTTTTATCCACGTTCACCTTATGCAGTAGCAAAACTTTATGCTTATTGGATCACAGTTAATTATCGTGAAGCCTACGGTATATATGCCTGTAATGGAATTTTGTTTAATCATGAGAGTCCGCGTCGAGGCGAGACCTTCGTTACTAAAAAAATTACTCGAGGTTTGGCTAACATTGCACAAGGTTTAGAGCGATGTTTATATATGGGAAATATGGATGCTTTACGTGACTGGGGTCATGCGAAAGATTATGTGCGCATGCAGTGGATGATGTTGCAACAAGATCAACCTGAAGATTTTGTGATTGCCACAGGTGTGCAATATTCTGTAAGAGAATTTATTTCAAAGAGCGCCGCTAAACTTGGAATTAAGCTTAAATTTGAAGGTCATGGCGTTGATGAAGTGGCGGTGGTGTCCGCAATTGTGGGCAATGATTCGCCAGCACTGAGTGTAGGAGATGTTATTGTTAAGGTCGATCCTCACTATTTTCGTCCCACTGAAGTAGAAACATTGCTTGGTGATCCTGCTAAAGCAAAGAAAAAACTAGGGTGGATTCCTGAAATTAGTTTAGATGAAATGATTGAAGAAATGGTTGCTTATGATTTGGAGCAGGCTAAACAACATGCTTTGCTAAAAGACCATGGGTATGCTGTTCATGTTGGTAAAGAGAACTAACTTGGTAAGTTGGTGATGTTAGATTAATAAAACTATGAGCATTAATAGAGATACCAAAATATATGTAGCCGGCCATCGAGGAATGGTCGGTTCAGCTATTGTTCGTCAATTACAAGCGAAAGGTTTCAATAATTTAGTGATGCGAACTCATGCAGAATTAGATTTAACCAATCAGCAAGAAGTTAAAGATTTTTTTCAAGAAGAAAGGCCTGAACAAGTTTATTTAGCAGCTGCAAGGGTTGGTGGAATTCATGCAAATAACACTTATCCAGCTGAATTCATTTATCAAAATTTGATGATGGAGGTGAATGTAATTCATCAAGCTTTTGAGGCTGGAGTAAAAAAATTGCTTTTTTTAGGTTCGAGTTGTATCTATCCGAAGATGGCCCCTCAACCCATGGCTGAAGATGCACTTCTTACTGGTAGGCTGGAGCCAACCAATGAGCCTTATGCAATTGCCAAAATTGCTGGCATTAAATTATGTGAGAGTTATAACCGGCAGTATGGTAAATCACATAGCATTGACTACAGATCCGTGATGCCTACCAACTTGTATGGACAAGGTGATAATTATCATCCAGAAAATAGTCATGTGATTCCTGCTTTGATTCGGCGTTTTCATGAAGCTAAAGAAGCGAATGCGTCAGAAGTTGTGATTTGGGGTACTGGCACTCCAATGCGTGAATTTTTGTATGTGGATGATGTGGCAACAGCATCTACATTTTTAATGAATATAAGTCATGAAAGTTACAGCGCTAATGTTTTGCCTATGCAAAGTCACATAAATGTCGGTTATGGGACGGATATATCAATAAGAGATTTGGCTGGAAAAATTAAGTCAGTAATTGGTTACCGAGGTAGATTAGTTTTTGATTCTAATTACCCAGATGGCGCTCCACAAAAGCTCATGGATTCCTCCAAGTTAAATCAATTCGGATGGAGGCCAAGTAACAGCATTGAAGATGGCCTAAAAAAAACCTACGAAGATTTTTTGCTAAATGTTGTTGGTAATTTCAACTGCTAAAAAGATATTAGTGAAGTATCTTTATTTAAATCATAGCTTTGTAGGTGTTTTTCATCTTATTGTAAAGTTGCAGGGCAAAAGTAAAGTTACTATTCTTTTGGGTCAAATTTTGGCGCTTAGTGTTCTAGAGATGCTAAGTATTGCTGTTATCGTCCCAGTCATGAAAGTTTTATTAGATGACGATGTGCAAATTCATTTTCAGTCATTAATAAACATTTTTTTTGGAGTGGATGTCAGTCTATTCGCAGTGAAGTGTATTGTTGTGTTGATACTGATTACTGTTTTTACGATAAAAATATTCGGTATTTACTATATCTACAAAAGTCAAGTTGGCAATCTAATAGATATCCAAAAAAAAATTGGGTCTTTAATTCTCAAGAATACTATTGGCAGAGGTTACCAAAAAATGGATAGGGAAAATGCCAGTGGAACAATGAATCTGCTTAATCATGATATTGATTTAGTAACAAATAATTATATTCTGCCGTCATTGATATTGATGTCTGAATTTTTGACAATTATCTTAATACTTATTTCGTTAATGTATTACGCCGGTTTAAATATTATTATCGCTGGTCTTTTTGCTGTTATTTCTATTAATTTTATAAATAGAAACATTAATAAAAAATTATCAATATTAGGAATAGAGAGATCTAAATTTTCAAATGAAAAGCTAATGTTCTTGCAAGATATCTATGGATTTGGTAAAGAACTTTTTTCATTTAAGATTAATGATTTGTATTGCAATAAGTATTCAGTTGCTAATAAAAATTATTTAGATATAGAAAGAGCGCAGATTTTATACAAGAGCATACCTAGGTTGGTTATTGAGTTTGTTGTGATATTTTTATTCTCGCTGGGCCTTTTGTTTATTATTTTTCAAGAGCAGGACTTAAATGCATTAATTCCATTAATGGCTATGATGGCTATAGCCCTATTCAGGCTCATGCCATCACTAAATAGAATTTATGGTTGCACTTCTAACATAAAATATTCGGAAAGTATCTTTAAGAAAATTTTTCATAAAATTGAATTTTTCGAAAAAAAGCATCATGTTATAAGTCAAAAATTACTATCACACATCCATGTTGAAAAAATTCAAGCGGGCAGCATTCGATATGAAGATATAACTCTGATTAATAAACAGATCAATATAGTCTATGGAAGAAGTGGTATTGGAAAAACTACTTTTGCAGATCTTATTTGCGGGTTACTGGAGATTGACGACGGAATAATTCATTTTAACGGTAGAGTTATGAATAATTTTGATCCCCTTTCTGTTTCATACGTAACTCAGCAGAATTACTTTATTGCAGGCTCAATTAAAGAAAATCTAGCCATATCAAATCAATTTGCATCAGAAATTCGTATGCAAAATTTATTAGAAAGAATTGGCTTGAAAAATGAACTTCAAGAAAGGTTTGGGGTCGAGGAAATTCTTAATTCCGAACTATCTTCAGTTGATACTGATTTATCTGGAGGGCAGTACCAAAGATTAGCAATAGTACGCGGCATCTTACGGGATGCTGATATTTATGTTTTCGATGAGCCTACTAGTGCATTGGATGGCGAGAGTAGAGAGCGAGTGCTGTTTGCAATAGCAGAACTAGCAAAAGAAAAGATGGTTATCATCGTTAGTCACGATAATGAGCTTATTGGTAATAATGACTACCAGCTAATAGATTTGGGGAAGCATGTTGCATTTGTTTAAATCCATATGAGTTCTGTATATGTAGGGTTTGCAACCGGCCCATTTTTAGCTTGGGGCTATTTCATTTCATTTTTTGCATATCACTTATGTAAATTTGAGTATGTAATGTTATTTGACGCTCGCTCAGTTGAGGATTCTGTTGAAATAAATGGAAGAGGGGCGGGTTACTGGAGGTGGAAACCAATTATTATCATTAGATCATTACAAAATTTCCCTCAAGGAATTGTTGTGTATAGCGATATGGGTAGATCATTTAGGTATATTCCTTATGTTTCATCGTCGTACATTGAATTTTTTTTTAAAAAGCAACAAATAGAATTTATACCTGGAGTAATGATTCCGGAACATGGCCCTAATAAAAAATGGACTAAAAAAGTAGTATTTGAAAAATTAGACATTTCAAACCAGGTTTTTTTTGAAAGCCCGCAATTGCAAGCAAGTTGGAGTATTTGGAGATCAACTACATCGGCGCTAAAGTTTCTGAATGAATGGAATGAGCTCTGTTCTAATAAAAATTTAATTGATGACACATCTAACATGGGTATTGATGATACTTATGTAGATCATCGCCATGATCAATCTTTACTTACAATCCAATTTTTAAAGATGAATCCAAGGTATGTTTTCGATAAGTCCAAGGTGTATCATTTCAACAAGAGTTATAGTGCAGTCCTGTTACAGGTAACATCGAAAAATTATGCGAAATTATTTGCTTTGCTAGAAGTCATCAGAAAACAACTATCAAACTTAAAACAATGGATAAAAAAAATAAGTTAAATATTCTTAAGGAAACTCATGATGATATAGATGATGTTGCTGCAGATATTCAAGTTAATGGGTTGTCCCCAGGAATTTTTTTTTCTTGGACAGCAAAGGTTGCTCATAAGTTTCTAGGCATTATATTTATCTATAAAGAAGATATTACAGGAAAGTATGTTGCTTTCAATCCATACGCCTACATAAAAATAAAAGATAAAAAAACAGGAAATATTTTGTTTCTAAAGAAATATCAATACATAAAGATATTCTTTTTCCGATGATGTATCTTCTATATTCAAAAGCAGGTTCAACAGGCATTATTTACCTTGTAATGATGATTCTGGCGGCAAATCAATACAATAAAAATGTAACGGCTGATTATATTTATATACAGTCTATTGTAGGCCTAATAAGTTTTATTGCTCTCAATGGTCACAGCCAAGATATTTATCGAAGTTTTCACACTAAAAACTATTTTCTGTCAATAAATTTATTGAGAAGATATACGTTAATTTTTTTTAACTCAATAATATTAAATATCGGTTTGTACGTATTTTTCTATTTAACAAAATCAGAGTTTACAGAATATATTTATTATATTTTTATATGGCAACTTATTAGCACAATAATGCTTCTTAATTTCGAATATTTTTTGATAAAAAAATCTGGTATTTATGCCTATATTTTTTCAAATACCACTATAAATTTAATGGTCGCTACATTTATATTGGCAATTTTGTATAACAGCAGCACATTAGATATTGAGAAAATTATTAAAATAAATTTCTACTCTGCGCTCGGGATTGGAATATTGTTTATTGTTGCGACAATAATACTAGGTATTCAGAGAATACGTTTTAAAAATATTCACAAGTATTATATAAAGAATATTTATATCGCTGGAATTTCAATGTTTTCAATTGGCTTGTATAATATAGACCTGATTTTTATCAAGATTGGTTATAATCAAGATGTTTACTCATCATATGCATTGGGTTCGAAATTTGCATCAATATTACTCATGATTAATTCTTTTGCTTATTCAATGGCTCCAAAATTAATCAAAAATAAAAATCCCATATATGCTTTTAATGTACTAAAAAAATTAAAGAATAAATTAATATTTATAAATATATTTATTATTTTATTAATTGGGATTTACATCATCAGTATTTATGAATTTACTGATGATATATTAATTATTTTCATAATATTCGCGATGGCTAACTTGATAAATATTTATTTTGGTATTAGGTTACCCTTGTTTATACTCTTAAAGAAAGAAAGCTTGATTTTTAATATTGCTAAATACATATTTATAATAACAATTATGATTTATTTCTTGATAGTTATATCTAGTATCGATATAACTATGACTGCAATATTGCTATCATCAATTATAGTTATTCAATCCTATATTGAAGCTTCAAGATTAAAAAGACTATTAAATGTTTAAACTACTAAAAAAATGTCCTCTCTGTGGATCTATTGATCAATCTAATTCCGTTAAGCTAAAGATAAATAACTATGTTTTTGGCAGTGCTGAAATAGATCTTCCTAATCAAGGCGTAAACCTTATCAAATGCACAAACTGCAATTTGCTATACAAAGATAAAGTCCCCACGGAAGAGTTTTTAGCATCACTATTTAATGAGTATGCATCAAATGTTTGGAATGGAGGTGTACCCTATACTGAGGAATTGGAATGTGTAAGACCTTTTTTCCCATTTTCATCTTCATTAGATATTGGATGTTCAAATGGGGATCTAATTGAAAAACTCGCAGATTACTCTACTTATCGCTCAGGGTTAGATGTATATCGCGATAAATCATGCGAGGCAAAAATTAATGGAAAATATTATCAAGGATTTATTGAAAATGAAAATTTAAGGATAGATGAGAAATATAATTTAATTACAATGTTTGATGTATTGGAGCATCTGTACAGTCCATTGGTAGCATTTAGAAATTGCATAAATGCAATGGAGGATGGCGCTATTTTACTTGCTGAAACTGGTGACTACGATAGCAGCGATGATATTGCAGATTGGTGGTACGCAAAATATATTGAGCATCATATATTTTGGAATAAATATTCATTGATGTATGCAGCAAAAAAATATTCATTAGATATTTTCCATATGAAAAATAAAGCACACAAATCAAGACTTTATATGAATCCTTTTAAAAAATTTATTTTATACATAATGGATTCAATGAAGAATATAGATCCAATTCGGAAATTAATTTTGAATTTAATCAAATACGATTGCAAAATGGTAGGTAATCCATACCTACATGACCATATATTGATAGCATGCAGAAAATAATTCTATATTTATTTCTGGTCGAAAATCATCGAGGTAGTGAGTTTGAGGTTGGGTGGAGTCATCTCACTATGGCTGAGAATTCGATTATTTTTACGCCGCATTTTGAATTTAAATTATTTAATGGAAAAAAAAGAAGGATTAATGGAATTGAATTTATAAGATTTTCAAGAAACATCATTATTAATTTTGGTATTTGTAAGGATGTAAAAAATTTTTACCGGTTTTTTTACACATTATTTTTAATTAAAGCCTTTATCCTGCATTTCAATTTAAAAGGTAGAAAAAAATTTTTTGTAACGATGGTGCAAATACTATCACCTAATTTTTTTGCACTATTTCGTAAACAAAATTGTTACTTTGGACCCTTAGGTGGGCAAGCAATTTTGTACCAATTTAAATCACTTTTTTCAAATTCTTTTAGATTTAAAAATTTCATCACAACAAAAATCTTATATAAAATAATTTTCTTTAGAGACCCACAAAACGTAATACTATGTCACCCCAAACTCAGATCACTCTTACCCGGTGAAGAATGTTTAATTTTTCCAGCTATTACTCAGGTTGATGATCATTTATGGATTAAGGATGATGCTAATCCATCTTCAAGAAAAATAATAATTTTTGCGGGAAGAAAAATTGAAATTAAACTTCCAGAAATAACATTTGAGGTTTTTAGTAATCTCTCTCAAAGAAATCCAGATCTAATATTTATCATAGTTGGTGAAGGTTGGGAGGATCAGGACGTATCCAAAAATTTTTATATAAAATCAAAAATACCTAAAAAACAATTAGCAGAGATATATCAATCATCATTATTAAATGTTTTTCTTTCATTTGAATTAGCAGGGTACGTAGTTTTTGAGGCCTTACAAAATGGCGTTACAAATTTTGTTTTAGATGGTTTTGGTGGAGATTATTTGTGTTCACCAAGTAATAATTTTAAAATTGAACTGAACTATAAATTTACAACTCACGAAACAATCGACATTATTTCTCAAAAAATTCAGTTTTTATTGAATAATAAAAAACTAATTGCATCAGAATTGGAGATGCAAAGATATAATAGCAAGCAGTTTCAATTAGAAAATAGATATATTTTATATAATGAGTTTATTAAATTTAATTAGCATAAAATCATTATTATGGTTTACCTGTGGATTCGGTGCCTTAATTTATGATAATTCCAAAAAAATTCAGATATTTATATTTATTTGTCTATTAGGGATATTATTTTCTGTTCCAAATATTACAGATACAGCTCACTATCTTAAGACTCTTAGTGATGGGCATTTATATGGAAAAGAGATTGGATATCAATTATTACAAAAAATCCTAATATCAATCCTCTCCCCTGAGGGAACCATTTTAGTTATTAAAATAATAATGTTATCAATACCTTTAATATATATATACAAATATAACTTAGAAAACTTTTTTTACTCTTCTAATTTATTCATATTAACAGTTTTTCTTTTTTTATCAGTTACAAATAATTTACGCCAAGGACTATGCATAATATTTTTTTCAATTGGTATTTTATGTTTTAACAAAAATAAATTTATTTCAATATCTTTAATCATATTTGCTTGCACATTCCACTATTTTTCAGTGCCTTTTTTATTGGGATTTACTATGTTTTTTATAGTTCTTAATTCAAAAAAAATAAATAGGAATATTTTTATATTTTTAAGTGTATTAAGCATAGTTGTATTTGCAAATTTATTTAACGAGATAATTCAATATTTTGGTTTACATAGTTGGACAATTTCAAATTCATGGGCTGAACCTTCAAGATTTGATACAAGGTTAAAGGTTATATTTTTAATTATTTATGTCCTAATCACAAATTATTTTATAAAGATTGATGATTTAAATATTCGCAATGGTCGATTTTTATTTATATTTTTTATTACTTGCTTGCTGTTTTTTTCATTAAACTATGAAATTATTAACAGAATAATATTTTTTCTTTATGCTTTTGATGCCTTCATTCTTCTTTATTTTTTAGTATCTAGAAAAAATTTACTATTTTGCAAAGTTTTAACATCATTTTTTTTAATTTCACCAAACATTTATAAGATTTTAATTAAGTAAAATGGAATTTTTAATTATTACTATTCACAAAGGTCCCATTCACAATCTAATTAATACATTGAATTCAATTGATCAACAAAGTATTGCTCCTGATTTAAACGTTGTTGTATCCCCGTTCATAAGCGATGAAATTCAATCCTTATACACAAGAACTAATCGTAAGTTTGTAATTGGAAAGGATAAGTCTTTGTATAACGCTATGAATGTTGGCCTAAATTACTCTCACAATTTTTATACGCTTTTTCTAAATTCTGGGGATTCATTTTTTTCCTCTAACTCTATTGAGAATTTAAGAAAATTTTCAAGAATAGATTCTAATAATATTTATAGAACGATACTTAAGTCTAAAAATTATTATTTTTTCCCAAGAAAAGATTTTATTGCTCACTCAGCTTTTATTAGGCCGCCAGATTCAAACCCAATTTTTTTTAATGAATCTCAAAATATAGTTGCCGATGGCAGCTGGATGAATGAGAATTTAAGACGATTTTCGTACTGCAGACATGATATTGAGTTGACTGTATTTAATTTAGATGGGGTTTCTTCAATTCCAACTTTGCAATCTGTGGCTTCTAAGTTTCATTACAAAGCTGAAGAGGGACTTAAGGAGTTTATTAAATTCATAATATTCAACATCACATTTAAGACAGAAATTTACTTTCTTATCATTTATTTTTTTAAGTATGAGTCTAAAAAAATCTAAATTTATAGGTTATGAAATATTTAATGATGATTTAACCAGTCTAATTACTTTTCTTAATCAAAATCCAAAAACACTTATTTCTTGTCTTAATCCACACTCTATGGTTATTGCGGACAAGTTACCAGAATTTAATGTTGCTCTTAAAAATTCCACCATTCTTTTATGCGATGGCGTAGGTATTAGTTTGTTTTCAGGAGTTGCAAGGGTGAGAGGTCAGGATATCTTCCTCTTTTTACTGCAAAATTCTTCTTTGATAAATTTAAAAAAAATTATGTTTGTCGGTAGCACCATTAACACTTTGAAAAAAATCCAAGAGCGTATTTATATTGATTATCCAGAGTTGGAAGTTGGAATTTACTCTCCAGTTTTTAGCTCTTCTTATTTTGTGGTGGATGATGGAATCTTTGAGGCAATTGATAGTTTCTCTCCAGATATAGTTTTTTTTGGATTGTCTGCCCCTAAACAAGAAATTCTTTCCTATAGTAACCTTGATCGTATTCGGTCTGGAATAATTGTGAATATAGGTGCTGTTTTTGACTATTACTCAGGAAATATTTCTTCGCCTCCAAGATTTATGATACGCATGGGGATGGAATGGCTTTACAGACTATATAAACAGCCTCAAAAAATAGGGCCAAGAGTATTTATTTCGACATTAATCTATTTAAAGATTGTTTTTAAATCATTTATAAAAAATCACAAATAATTAATAGATTTGCATCCATTTTGGAGTCTGAAAGTGAACAATTTTTTTATAGAGCCACACATATCCCACACCATAAATAATTGCTGTGCTTATAAGCATTGGTGTTGAATTCCACCAAATAATAGCTGGAACAATAGAGATAATTGTTAAAAGCCAAAGATAGGGTGCCGTTTTTGCGTTAGCCCAGTGACATTGATTGTCGGAATTTTCCTTTGAGTTTCCCGCACTCAAAATTCTTCGGTAAATTAATGAGTGCAAATGTATGCCATCAGGTAATCCTGGATTTTTCCCTTGATGAATCTTCCTGCGATATATTGTGAAGAGTGTTTCTAGAATCGGGTATGCGTTCACCATCAAAGCAAACCATGGCGATACCAAAGAATTTCTTGCAATAAGTAACACGCTTATCATCGCAACCCAAAAGCCAATCAAGTAAGCACCTCCGTCACCCAAAAAAATTAGTCCGCGAGGATAATTCCAAATTAAAAAACCAAATATTGCTGAGGCCATTAGAAGACTTAATCGTAGAAGGGTTATATCCCCAACGATAAAACTTATATATCCAAGCGCCAATAAAGTAATTATGCTAACCATGCTTGATAAGCCATTGAATCCGTCAATAATATTGTAGGCATTTGCTAAGCCTGCTATTGCAAAAACTGAAAAGGCTAAAGCAAAAGGTGTAAAGCTAAAGAGATAGTTATCAAAAAATGAGATGTCAACTTTGGTAATGTACCCATTTAGAAAGTAGATTGCTGTAATAGCAGAAATCGCCGTAACGAAAAGCCTAACCTTTACAGAAACTTTCTTTGTAAGATCCTCAGCAAGGCCAATTGCGAAAGTAGGAATTGTACAAATAAGAAGTGTTGCTTCGATTCCAAGCTGGAAAATGTTTAACCTAATTTGAAGTAGCACTGCGAAAAAAATACCAATAAAAATACCAATTCCACCAATGCGAGGAACTATCTTTTGGTGAAACTTTTGTGGTCCACTAGTGTTGGAATCTAGGCTGATATGAGAGTGAAGATGCTCATATCTAATAATGAGCATGGTAACCAAAAAGGAGGAAAAAAAAGCAAGCAAAAAACCAATCATACAATCATTATAGGCGCTAAACGATGTAGTAAATATATTTGGCTGTAAGTTCGTTCTAATAGTTGTTGAAATATCATACTCATATTAATCAGAAACATAGATTAAATTATAATTAAGCACTTATTCCCTTAATTTTTATGTATTACAACTCTATATTTGATAAAAGTCTAAACATCTAATGTTAATCCAAACAAATAAAGGTGCCTGCAATGAGGCTCCAATACTTTCGGCTGTGATTCCGGTATTTAATCAAGAGCTAAAGATTGAATCGGTTATTCAATCCCTGCTGGTGAATCTTTCTGTTCCTACGGAATTGATTGTCATTGATGATGGCAGTGCTGATCAGTCTCTGGCTGTACTTCGTGAGGTAATGGCAAGGCTTGTTCCACTATCAAAGCATTTAACTCAGGCACGTTTATTTTGCTTTAAGAACTCAGTATTTGAAACGCAATGCGATTGCT
>JACCDN010414922.1_pt1 | contig 20946 bp, 16 predicted proteins | sample 7441691 | NCBI WGS metagenome assembly JACCDN01 (sample SAMN15323439, study PRJNA562643) | freshwater metagenome | isolation source: river surface water | place: USA:Blue River Watershed | collected 2017-08-16 | reverse complement strand
TCGCCGGCGGACTGGGCCAGTTTGAGGGCCTCGCGGCAGAGCTTGGTGATATCGGGCGTACGTTCGACGTTGCCGACGCGGAAGTGGAGGGTCAGGGGCTGGACCTCGCTGTTCTGTTCGTACGGCGCACCCGCCCATGCGGCCACGTCGGCATCTCCTGAGCAGTCGATGACCACCTTGGGCTTCACGGTCACGAGGCCATCCTTGTTCGCCAGTGTCACTTCGGTGATGCGTCCGTCGGATGAGGTCGCATCACATACGAACGTATTGAACAGGACCTCGAGTCGTCCTTGCTGTTCCTTGAAGAGGCGGTCGAGCAGCAGCTTGAATTCGAAGGTGTTCGGGATGGTCGGATTATGGCTGGCGATTTTCTGCGCATCCGGGGCGCAGACGCCGGATTTTGACAGCAATTCGAGGGCGATGCCGCGGACCACCACGCGCTTGGTCGTGATGTGCGCGATACCATCGAAGTAGGGCAGGCCCACGCTCGTCACGATGCCGCCTGCGAAGGGGGCTTTTTCGACCAGGAGCGTCTTCGCTCCGGCGCGGGACGCCGCCAGGGCGGCGGCGCTTCCGGCGCATCCTCCGCCCACGACGAGGACGTCGGTGGACAGGACTTTTCGCTCGGCCTTGCGGCTGACTGCCGCCGAAGCACCCAGCGGTAAGGCCGAGGCAAGCAGGGCGGATTTTAGGAAGTTTCGACGGTCGGACATGGCTCAGCCCCAGTATTGGGTGGTCTTGCGTTTGAGGAATTCGGCGCTGCGACGAAGCTGGTCGATGCCGTCGACGCCGTCTTCGATGCTGATCCAGCCGTCGAAGCCGACGCGCCTCAGTTCGGTGAAGATGGCGTCGTAGTTGTTCAGTCCTTTGCCGATCTCGCCGTGGCGGAGTCGCTTGGCGTAACCGGCGGCGCCGCCTTCTTCCTTCCGGAGGTCCTCTAGGGTGCCCTCGATGAGGTAACGGTCCGAGGCGTGCATGGTCACGACGCGCTTGGAGACGCGCTTGAGCAGTTCGATGGGGTCGTCGCCGGCGATGTAGGCGTTGCTGGGGTCGTAGTTCACGCCGAAGCCGTCGGAGGGCAGGGCGTCCACCAGGGCGCAGAAGACGTCCATCTTCTGGGCGAACTCGGGATAGAGCCAGAAGTCGTCCTTGTAGTGGTTCTCGAGGATGAGCGTCACGCCGCGTTCCTTAGCGTACGGGATGCAGGCTTTGATGCTGTCGGCGGCGAGGCGCACGCCTTCGGCGTCGGAGAGTTCTGGGCGGCGCTGGCCGCTGAGCACGCGGCAGTAGGAGCCGCCGAGCGCGTGGGTCATGTCGATCCAGCGCTTCTGCTTGGCGATCTCGGCGTCGCGGAAGGCTTTTTCCGGATGCGTGAAGTCGGGCGAGCAGCACATCATCGGGATGGACATCCCGAGGTCGGCGACCTGACGGCGGAAGAGCGGCCAGTTGGATTCGTCGGCCATCTCGAGGAAGCCGGCGTAGAACTCCAGGCCTTGGACGTCGAGGGTGGCGGCGAGCTTGAACCACTCGGAAAGCTTCATCGTGCCGTCTTTGCAGAGGGCATGCATGTAGGCCTTCGGGAAGGCGGCGATCTTCGGCATGGTCAGGCTTTCTGTCCCGGCAGGGTTTCGGGATCCTTCGGCGGGTTGCGTCCGATGAAGGGGTGCTGTTCCAGTTCGACGACTGAGCCGCTGATCGGGCCGGCTTCGTCGGCGAGCCAGTAGATGGAAGCCGCGGCGATCTCGTCGGGCGTGATCAGGCGTCCCGAGGGCGCGTAGACGCGCGGCAGGTCGGCATACCAGTCGGCCTTGAGGCCGTGCTCCTTCTTGCGCTTGGATTCGTTCTCCGTGAGCACCCAGCCCGGGTTGATCTGGTTGACGCGCACGCCGTTGAGACGGTGGAGGGTGTCGCCGAGATTACGGGTCAGGGTCGTGAGGGCGCCCTTGGAGACGCTATACGGGAGGAGGTTCGGTTCGCCGGAGTAGGCGTTGACGCTGCCGATGTTGAGGACCGCGCCGCGGGCCTTGGACAGGTGGGGCAGGGCTGCCTGGATGAGCAGGAACGGCACGACCGTGTTCACCGCCAGCATCTTGTGGAAGAAGGCCGCATCGGTGGTCTGGATGTTCCCTTGGGCGACGATCGCCGCGTTGTTCACCACGCCATCGAGCTTGCCGTAGGTCTTCACCGCGAGGTCGACCAGGCGCTGCGGGCAGCCCGGGGACATCAGGTCTTCGATATGGACGACGCCGTTGGCCGCGCCGATCTCGGCGAGGGTCTCGGCGGCGAGGTCTTTCTCGAGTCCGTGAATGATGACCTTGGCGCCTTCGCGCACGCAGCGCTTGGCGATGGCCTTGCCGATGCCGGTCGTGCTGCCCGTGACGATGATGACCTTGTCTTGCAGGCGCATGGTCAGACGGGCTTGAGGACGGATTTCACGACTTCCCCCTTATGCATCTTCTCGAAGGCCGTGTGCCAGTCGGTGATGGGCCAGACGCCGCCGATGATCGGACGGACGTCGAACTGGCCGCTGGCGAGGAGGGCGATGACGCGCTCCCAGATCGGCCAGTTGTGGCTGAAGCTGCCCTGCAGGGTGATGTTCTTCTGCACGAGCGGATCGAGGTTGAAGCCGAGCGGCTGAGGTCCCCAGCCGACCTTGCTGACCCAGCCGGCGGGGCGGACGATATCGAGGGCGATCTTCAAGGTCGCGGAGGCGCCGGCGGCGTCGATGACGCCGTCGCAGCCGAGGCCGTCGCGCTGCTGGGCCCAGGGCTTGGCGTCGCCGATGATGACTTCGCAGCCATACTGCTTGGCGATGGCGAGGCGATGGGCGTCCTGCGGGAGGCCGACGATGGCGACCTGGGCGCCGCATTGCTTGGCCATGGCCGCGCAAAGGATGCCGATCGTGCCGGGTCCGAGGACGACCACGCGGTCGCCGGGTTCGATGCGGGCGTTCTTCACCACGGCGTTGTAGGCGACGCAGCAAGGCTCGGTGAGGCATGCCTGTTCGAAGGGCAGGGCGTCGGGCACGGCGTGCAGGATGCGCTGCGGGACGCGGACGTATTTGGTCATCGCGCCGTTGACGCCGTAGCCGAAGCCCTTGCGGGTCGGGTCGAGGTTGTAGAGCCCGCGGCGGGTCATCGGGTTGTTCTGCGAGATGATCGCGGCGGTCTCGCTGACCACGCGGTCGCCTTCCTGCCAGCCTTCGACCTTCTTGCCCAGCTCGACGATGCGGCCGGCGAATTCGTGGCCGAGTACGACCGGGTAGTTGACGGGCCAGGAGTGGTCGGAGGTCCACTGGTGAAGGTCGCTGCCGCAGACGCCGACGTTGGCGACTTCAAGCAGGACGTCTTCTTCACCGATGACGGGTCGGGCGATCTCGCGGATCTCGACGGAGCCCTTTTCGGGGGCGAAGTTTACGACGGCGGGGGAGTTCATGGGTGAGGCAGATGGGGCATGAGGGATGGATGATGGAAGATAAGAGAGAGCAGATGAGGGATGGACGATGAAAGATGGACGATGGGATGACTTAGGGTAGGGGCTCGGGGTGTTGTTTATGCCTTAGGGTTTTTCAGTCGGCGCGGTTGCTTTGATTTATCATTCATCGCCCATCTTCCATCATTGATCTTCAGCGTAGTGCTTAGCGGCCGACTTTGACGTCACCGTAGGCGTGGACCTTCTGGCAGATGAGTCGCAGGGAGGATTCGAGGTCGCCCGAGGCGGTCTTGAAGGCGTCGGCATCGATGGTGAGCGGGGCGCCGAGGACGACGAGCGGGGCGCCGTATTCCGGGCAACGTACGGCCTGCTCGAGGGTGAGGCCGCCGACGGCCTGGACGGGCACGTTGACCGCCTGGACGACTTCACGGAGCTGGTCCATCGGGCTGGGCATGCGGAGGCCGCGGGCGGCGATGCCCCGGCGTTCGTCGTAGCCGATGTGGTGGATGACGAAATCGCAGCCCAGGTCTTCGCAAAGCTTGGCGCCGGCGACCATGTCGGGGCAGCCGAGGTTATCGCCCATGACCTTGGCGCCGTGGTCTCGGCCGGCCTTCACGATGACCTTGAGGGTCTCCTCGTGGGCGCGGGCCATCACCACCACGTGGGTGGCGCCGGCCTTGGCCATCATCTCGGCCTCGAGGTAGCCGCCGTCCATCGTCTTCAGGTCGGCGACGATCGGGGTGCGGGGGAAGGCCTTGCGGAGGGCGCGGACGCCATGGAGGCCTTCGGCGAGGATCAGAGGGGTGCCGGCTTCCAGCCAATCCACGCCCGCCCGCATGGCCATCGCCGCCGTTTCCAAGGCCTCGTCGATGTTCGTCAGGTCTAGGGAGATTTGGACAACTGGCTTCATTCGGGTGAAGGTTTATCGTCCGGTGTAACCTTCGGGGCAAATCGGTTTTAGATAATAGTCACAGGCATTTCCCCTGATGCGTGTCGACAGCCTGATTTTTTAACGCCACAAACCAAATTTATGCCAAAAGCGACACTCAGCCAAACCGACCTCCTGCGCAGGCAGAGGGAGGCGCTCAGCGAGGTGGTCATCGATGTCGAGACCATGGCGATCTTCGATTCGCTCCCCGGCTTCCTGTGCTTCCTGAAGAACCGCGCCGGCGAGCACCTCTACGCGAGCGGGCTGTGGACGACGCGTCACGGCTTCCGTGAGGCGTGGGAGATGTTGTTCAAGACGGACCAGGACCTGACGCCCGGCGCGATGGCCGAGTCTTATCTCGCCGATGACGCGATCGTCTACCGCACCGGCAAGCCCGTCGTGGACAAGATCGAGATCTGCCTCGACGCGGTCGGCCTGCCGGACTGGCACGTCACCAGCAAATACCCCGTACGGAACCGCAAAGGAGAGATCATCGGCATCCTGGGCATCTCCCGTGTCTGCATGGGCCAGGCTCCCGTGGCTTCGCTGAACGTCAAGATCGGCCCCGCGACAAGGATGCTGCAGGATAATCTGCTCGAGTATCCTTCGGCCGACGTGCTCGCCGACGCCTGCGGGCTGTCCGTGCGTCAGCTTCAGCGCCGCTTCACCGAGGCGCTGGGTTTGTCGCCTCGCGAGTATTGGATGAAGTGCCGCATCCGTTCGGCCTGCGAAAGCATCCTCAAGGGCGAGGAGAAGCTCGGAGCCCTGTCCGACCGCCTCGGTTTCTGCGACCAGAGCAGCTTCACGGCCCAGTTCCGACGTCACACCGGCGTGACTCCCAGCGCCTTCGCCCGGGGCAGGAAGACGCTCCGCTGATTCAGAGCGGGCGGAGTATGCAACGGCAGGGGGCGCCGTCGCCCTTGGCGATGCGGATCGGCAGGCAGATCATCTCGTAGCGGCCGGGTTTGGCCTTCGCGAGGTTCAGGCCCTCGATGATCCAGACTTTCTTGCCCAGCAGGATGTGGTGGGTCGGGACGGAGTCCTTGTAGAAGCCGCCGACGCTGAAGTAATCGATACCCACCGTGCGGATGCCCTTATCCGCGAGAACCTGCGCGGCTTCCTTGGAGACGTAGACGAAATCCTTGTCGAAGGTTTTTTTCTTCCAGCTGACCTTCGAGTTGCGGGTACGGAAGAGGATGCGTTCGCCCTTCTTGAGCTTCAGTTTGGCGAGCTCGGCAGGCTTGATGGCTTCCTGGTCCTTGATCTCGACGACGCGGCAGGGGCCGATGACGGCCTCGAAGGGTAGGTCGTCCATCGTGCCGAGGCCCTTGAGGAAGTGCCAAGGCGAGTCCATGTGCGTGCCCGCGTGCGTGTTCAGGTTGAAGACCGACACGTTGCAGACGTCACCCTTGGCCAGCGCCGCATGCGGCTTGATCACTGTCGGCGGATTCCCCGGCCAGCCATGCATCCCGTTGGCGAACGGGACGGTGACGTCGATCCAGGGGGATTTGCGGGAGGGCATGGGGGGAAGATGGAGGATGAGGGATGGATGATAAAGGATGGTTTTAGGGCCAGGGCTAGGGCCGGGGCTAGGGCTAGTGGATGCGATCAAGGGGGCACGTGGGCATGGTGACATGGGGACATGGGGAGAGACAGGGCCCAAGGGGAGACCGGAAACCGGAATGAATGCTGCGGCTGCATTTTCAGGTCTCGGGTCTCGGCCGTCGGGTATCTGGTTCAGGAGTTCAGGTTCGGGTGCAGGCCCCGGGACTGATAGCTGAACCCGTTCCCGAACCCGCACCTGTGCCCGAGACCTGTGACCTGAAATTAAATTCTAGCCTATCCGCCAACCGCTAACCGCTTACCGCTGTTACCTATCTCTTCCTTGGCGCTGCGACCTCGGTCACGAACACCGCGGTGTTGGGCGAGTGGCCGGAATAGAAGGCGAGGAAGTGCGTGTCCTTGATGAAGGTCGCGTTGATGTTACCTGCTTCGGTGGGGTCTTCGCTGCCGACGGCGATGGCTTCGGAGGTCGGCCAGCTGAGCGGACGCTCGAAGATGAAAGCAGGGTCGACCACGCGCCTGCGCAGGATGCCGCCCTTGCCGCGTTGGTAGTAGTAGTTGCTGAGGAGGCCGGTCTTGGCGTCGAGCACGAGGCTGGGCGTGGAGCCCATGACTTCGCCGATGTTCGTCTGGGCTTTCTTCCAAGTCACACCGTAGTCGGTGGAGGTCAGCTGATGCTGGGAGCGGGCCGTCGTGCCTCCGCCCCAGACTTCGCACCGTCCGATGGCGAGGATCTTGCCGTCACCGAGGTAGACCGCCGAAGGCTCGGTCGGCCACTCGGCCTTGGTGAGTCCGCTTTCGATGGTCGTCTGTTTCCAAGTCTGGCCGTTGTCGGCGCTGGTCAGGGTGCCCCACGCGTGGTCATTGCCGTCGGCGTAGCTGCCGGAGAACCAGAGGCACATCAGTCCGACTTTCGGGACCGTGAAGATGTCGGTGATCTGCACCGGCGCCGGCGAAAGCTTCGGAGTGGTGACCAGCTTGAAGTTCACGCCATCCGTCGTGCGATAAAGATCCTGCAGCCATTCCTGGCCGACCCGGCGGATCCAGAAGAGGGCAGCGCCGTCGGTATCCAGGCCTTTGCCGACGGGGACTTCACCGAAGCCTGGGGTGTTCGCCACGACCGTCTCCGGCGTCCAAGTGCGTCCGAGGTCCGAAGAGGTGCGGGCGTAGGTCACGCGGGCGTCCTCATGGATGGTGTGTCCCGAGCCGCGGCTGTATATGCAGACCAGCTTATCGCCGATCGCCTGCATCATCGGCCAGGAGTTGTAGCCTTTGACGTCTTCGACGAGGAAGGGCTTGGGCGTGGCGGGCAGGGGCGTGACCTTGACCATCGCAAGGCCGGTCGGACGTTTGAAGGTATTGGCGGGATCCTTCGGCTCGCGCTGGATGCGGACGTTCAGCGGGGCGCCTCCGATGACGCGATGATACGAGTCCAGCACGATCGTGCGGGTGACGAACGGTTTGGCCGGCACGAGGGTGCGGACCGGATTGCCGACGTAGCGCTCACCTAACGTGACGTTCTCAAGCATCTGCGAGAGGTGCACGCGATAGACGTCTTCGGCGCCGGCTTCGGTCGAAGGTTCATTGGTGGTAACCACGATTTCGACCTTCACGGCGGCGCAATCGGAGGGCAGGTTGACCAAGCCCGCGACGGACTGGCCCTCGGTACCGCCGGAAAGAGACCAGACCGGAACGTGGCTAGACCCATCCGTCATCGTGACTAGGGACGGCTTGCCTGTCGCAATCGTGAGCTGCGAAGCCGTCAGTGTGACGGGTGCGTGGTCGGCGGCAGCTCCCTGCGTGATCGTCGTCAGGAGGGCGAGGAAGGGCATGAGCGCTTTCATGGGGTAGGGCGAGTGTCCTTCCGTTGGCTCTGATGGCAAGCGTGGGCGGAAGGTAGGGACGGCACCACGTGCTGTCCTAAGGGTAGGGGCACGATTCATCGTGCACTCCTATGCTGAGGGCGCGGCGTAGCCACGCCCCTACCTTTGGCCACCATGCGGCGGCCTTGTGTACCTATCCGCTAACCGCCAATCGCTGTCCGCTTACACCTACTTCGCCACACTTACCACCGCCGGATGAGCGAGCGAGTTCCAGCAGGCGTCGAACAGTTTCGCGTCGGGTTCGCCGTCGGTGACGATGAAGCGGTAGCGGGTGACGTAGGGCTTGCCGGGCTGGATCGAGAAGGCGCCGAGCTTCTGAGGGACGATCGAGAAGTAGGGCATGTCCGGATGCAGGCGGAGCGGCATCGGGAAGCGGAAGTTGTCGGGATAGCCCAGGACGGCGGTGCCGGAGATGCCGGCTTCGGTCTTGCCGCCGAGGTAGCACCAGCGGGCACGGGTGCTATCGCCTTTCTTGCGGTCGGTGATGCCTTCCGAGGTCAGGAAGCGGGCGCCATCCTTGCCGTTCCATTCGTCGGGGCCGCGGAGGCCGAAACTGCCGTAATGGTACTCGGGCAGCTCGAGCGGATCGTTGGTCGCGCAGGACTGGGTGGTTGTCAGGTCGAAGACATGCATCGGCTTCAGCGAGCCCTTGATGGCGTAGGCTTTGACGGACCAGCGGTCGATCAACGCGTCGTTCGGGGCGGTGCCGCTCAGGTCGGTCATGCGGAGTTCCGCGTCGAAGCCGCCGTGGACTTCGCCGGCCCAGAGACGGCCGACGGCGCGTAGCTGTTCCTCGCCCTTCTTCGACTGCATGTTCCAGAAGTCCGTCGTGCGTCCCTGGAAGACCGCCTTGGTGTAAGGAGTCCAGATACCGTGATGGTGAGCGTGGTTAGAGGGGTAGTCGCCCGTGACGATGGCTCCAGAAGGAGAGCGGACCGGATGCAGGTAGCCGGCGCGAAGGATGGTCGCGGGGATATCGGTACGCGGGACCTTGTCCTTATCCGTGCGGAAGTTCAGGACCTCTTTGCCTTCGGCGCTGAGGCTCAGGCCGTCGATGCCGGGACGCATGCGCACGACCTCGGCGGACTGCCCGTTGTTGGCTGCGAGGCTGAGCGTGAGTGATTCGCCGGCGCGGAGGAAGCCGACCACCAGGCAAGCCTTGCCGTCTTCATCGACCTGCACCGGGAGGGTTTCGCCGTCTTTCTTCGTGGCCCGAGCAATCTTCGCCGAACCTTCGGGAGCTTTGAACTCAACCGTCAAAGCGGCCCGATCGACCGGCGCCGGCGTGATGGTGATCGTCTGAGCCGAGAGGGCGGAGCTTAGGAGGAGCAGGAGGGCAAGGGAGCGCATGACTCGAGGTCACGAGGTATGGAGGGCCCGACGACCGGAGGCGAGTGCAGGGTGTGGTAGGTAGGGTCGGGACTCCTATGCGGAGCGCGCGGCGCAGCCACGCCCCTACCTTCGATGCACTGGGTAGGGCTGACCAACTTGGTCAGCCGCGGTTGAGCGAGGGCGCTCAACCCTACCTCAAGGCAACTAGGTCGTGACGCGGTCCCGACCCTACCTTGCTAGCGAATGAAACTTAGCCAGCTCTGCGGCGGTCAGCGCCCGGTCGAAGACGGCGACTCCGCCGATCCAGCCGGTGAAGCCCACGCTTCGGGAACTGTGGATGACGCGTCCGATGGTGAAAGGTCCGCCGGTGCCATCGTTCTTCGGCTGATAGAGGTCGTGCGGATACCACCAGGGGTTGAGGCGGAGCGAGACGAGTTCGCGGGCGGTCTCCTGTCCGGCGACGAGCGTGACCTTCACCTTGGTGTAGGCGTATTCGCGGAGCTCGACGCGGGTGTTATCCTTCTCGCTGAGCACCTTCACGCTGACGGCCTTATCTTCGGGCGGATTGTAATATTGGTCGGCCGGGAACTTGGGGTCTTCGCCTTCCTGCTGGCCGGGGATCTTGGCGAGTCGTCCCTGCAGCCAGGCGTTGGCGGCAAAGGAGAGCAGTTTGTCCTTCTGCGGGTTGTCGAGCCAGCGGTCCCCGCTCTGGCCGTCGAGCCAGCCGGTGAGCTGCTGGGTCTTGCTGTCAAAGGTCATCGCGAAGGTCTGCCAGGACTTGGCCAGCACTTCGGGCGCAGCGTCGTGCGGGACCTTCGGCGACTGGGCGGCGGAGTTGCACTTGTGCAGGGCGTATTTGTTCGTGAAGGAGCTCGCGCCGTTCTCGGAGACGTGTCCGCAGGCGGAGCCCTCCTTGTTCAGGCCGGCGAAGAGGGCGTATTGGCGCTGACCGCGTTCGACCTTGGCGATGGACTCGGTGGCCTTCTCCTTCAGATCCGTGCCCTCGTGCCAGATTCCGGCAAGGGCGTGGTTGCCGCTTTCGCGGATGGCCCAGACGACGACCGTGACGGCCTTGCCGGCGCCCTTGATGTCGAGGGGCGAGTCATGCAGACGGGCGCGCGGCACGAAAAGCACCGGCCGGAAGTCCGGATTCGTCTCGGCCTTGATGCGTATCGCCTGGCCGAACGGACCCGAGCCAAGGAGAGGGAAGTCATCGTAGCTGGCCGCGGGGCCGGCGTTCCAGAGGTCCTTGACGTAGTTGCCGGCATCGAGCGCGTAGTCATTGGTCGCTCCGGCCGGCAAGTGGGCCGTGAAGCGCTTGCCCGGGGCCTCGCGCTGGGTGAAGTCCCAGAAGGCGACCAGGCCAGGGGTGTTCGTCACCGTGGCGACGCGTTCTTGGGTTGTTTGGGCGACAAGCATCGGCGCGGCCGCAAGCAATAGGATGGCTGTTCGGGTCATGTTGCCGGTTGGTTCGATTTGTAGTATCGCGTAAGGCGAAGCAGCGAGGGGATCTTTACTTCGCCTATTGGATGGGAGCCAGGAATTCCGGGAGGGTCAGGTGCCCGTCGTGATTGGCGTCCCGGGCTTCGAAGCGTTCCTTGGCGATCTTCTTGTCGGTCATGCTGGACTGGAATTCTTCGTAGGTGATCTTGCCGTCGTGGTCGGCATCGCGCTCATTGAAGCGGGCGACCTTGGGGTCGGCCTCGGCGATCTTGGCGCCGGAAGGGGATGCTTTCTTGCCGGCCTTGCCTTTCTTGGCGCCCTCTCCGCCGGGCCCGGGCTCGCCTTGTCGGGCGAAGTAGGCGTCGCGAGGGCCTTGATGGGCGGTCAGCACGGCCTTGAGTCTGGCATGGGAGCTTCTGGCTTCGGCGGAGAGGTCGGACTCCTTCAGCGGCGTCTTCTCGCGGTCGTCGGACACGGTGTCGAAGAAGCGTCCGTCGGCATAGAGCTTGAAACGCGCGTCGTGGGCGAACTCGTATTTGGCGGCGTCGCCGCCGTCGGGGTTATACCAGACGTAGAGAGCGTCCTTCGGATTGCCCTTCTCGCCGCGGAGCTGGGGGAGGAAGCTGCGTCCTTCGACCTTGAGCTCAGGGGTGACGGGCACCTGGGCCGCCTCGCAGATCGTCGGGAGGATGTCGGCGGCTTCGAGCATGTCCGCGCAGACCCGTCCGGACGCCGCGCGGCCGGGCCAGCTGACGATACCTGGTACGTGCGTGCCCCAGATGAGGCTGCTGCCTTTGCCGCCGATCACGTCGCGCCCTTTGAAGCGCGAGGGCGTGCCTGCGCCGGTGCCGTTGTCGCCCATGATGACGATGAGCGTGTCCTCGCGGAGCTTGAGTTCCTCGAGCTTGGCGACCAGCTTGCCGATGAGCTTGTCCGCATAGGCCACCATGTCCGGGAAGTGGCGGATTTCCTTCGTGCCGTCGACGGACTTGGCCGTCCGGTAATCCGGACTGTCGGGGGTCGCGTCATAGGGCGAGTGCGTGAGCATCATCGGGTAGTAGAGGAAGAACGGCTTGTCCTTCTGGCGTCCGATGAAATCGAGGGCGTAGTCGTTGACGATGTCCGGCCCGTATTCGTCCCGCGTGAAGTCGACCTCCTTGCCATTGATCTCGAGTCCCGGGTTGCGGTAGCGGCCGGGACGTCGCACCAGCTGCCAGAGGCAGTTTTCGTCGAAACCGAAAAGGCGCGGTCCCTCGAGGCCGTTCGAGAGCTGCCATTTGCCGACGACGCAGGTGGCGTAGCCGGCGGCCTTGAATATATTCCCGAAGGTCTTCTGCTGCGGGTCGAGATGGCCGAAATGGGTGTAATTGCGCTTGTTGCCGACGCCGGTCATGAGGGCCACGCGGGTCGGCGTGCACAGCGGCTGCGCGTGGAGTTGGTCGAGCCGCACGCCGGTCGCCGCGAGCTTGTCCATCACGGGAGTGCGGTAGCTTTCGCCGCCGTTGGCCGTGACGCATTCGTAACCGAAGTCATCGATCAGGATGAGGACCACGTTCGTCTTGGCCTGAGCGATGGACCATGTCAGCAGCGACAATGTCAGGAGCAGGGGAGTCAGTCGCATGGCGGATTCCGTGAGCGACATCCTGCTCCTGCGCGCAGGCTCCGTCAACCTTGGCCCTCAGGGCTTGAGCGCCTTGCGCGGCTCGATCTTGGCCGGGTCCGCCTGCTTCGGGCGAGGGTCGTACCAGCGGTCGCGCGGGGCCGGGGCCTTGGCGTCGAGCCAGGCGCCGAGACGGAGGCGGAGTTCGGCGACCGAGCGGGCCGCGCCGTCGCCGAAGGCCGAGCTGCCGGCGTCATCGGCATAGGTCTTGATCGTGCCGGCGCGCAGGCCGGGCAGGGCGAGCACGGCGGCGCCGATGGCGTCACGATCCTGGCCGGAGGCCTGGGCGTAGATGGTCAGGTATTCGGCGAGCTGCTGACCGGCGCGGAAGGCCTTGAGGCGGAGGCTCGGTAGGGGGCCGTCGGGTCCGGGGTAGAGGACCGCGAGTTCGTCGGGCTTGGTCAGCGAATCCTTGTCGCCGATCGTCTGCCAAGGCACGACGCCGTCGGCGCCGAGCGCCCAGGTCTCGGCGCACCAGGCGACGTTGATGACGAGAGGCTGGCCGAGCTTGCTGGGCCCGCCGTACATGTACGTCAGTTTGCCGTCGCGTCGGTTGCGACCGATGACGCGTGCGGGGTATTCGCGGAGGATGCCGGCGACGACGTCGACGTTCGAGACGCCGTCGAGCAGGTCGCGCTGCCACTCAGGACGCGAGATATCCATGCGATAGGCGGTGCGCACGTCCTTGTAGGGCGCGACGGCCTGCCAGAATTCCTGGCCGAAACGGCGGATGGCCCAGAAGTCCTGCGTATGCTGAGGTTCGTCGAAGATCCACGGAGCCGAGCAGGCCTTCCAGTTGCCGGGCTGGCCGTTCCTGCCGTTCTTGAAGTAGACTTTGTTGTTCAGGTAGAACTCGAACATCGTCTCCTTCCAGCCGCGCTCGGCGAAATGCTTCGCGAACCCATCGGCGGCGGCGCGGAAACCCTGCCAATAAGCGGGGTCATACGCGTCCTCGATCCAGTAGCCGCCTTTGAAGTGCTGCTCGTGGTTCATCGGCCAGTTCTCGTTGAGCGGAAGATACAGGGCTTCGGTCGGCACCTTGCCGCGGGGGAGGTCGGCGAAGGCTGAGCCATCGAGGAGCGGGCCGAAACGATCGTCCCACTGTTTCCAGTCGAACGAGCCGTCAGCTTTGAGCTTCGGGGCGGCGCTGACCCGGCCCGTCCAGCCATAGGGTAGCCGGTTGAGCGTCAGGCGATGTTCGTGCGCCAGCCGGAACCAATCGTTGGAAGTGTCATGCAGCCCGTAGCCGTTCATCTGGGCGATGAACGAGAGCTGGTCGGGCAGGGTGAAGTTCCAGACGTGCACGAAGAACGGCACGTCTTGTCCGTCGAGACGGAGCATGCCGCGGTGTTCGCCGGGCTTGGCGTCCTTCGGGATATGGAATTCGAGGAGACGTCCGTCCGCCGAGGCTTTGAGCGGGTCGATGTGCGCGCCGACCTTGGGCAGGTCGTAACGGCGGTGAGGCAGGTCGATGGTGACTTTATCGGGAGGGCTCGGAAGCAGCATCGTGACCGCTTCGCCCTTGGCGGCGTAAAGACGTAGGCCCGGGATCGGCAGACCAAGGGCGTCGGTCGCGGTCACGGAGGTCTCGGCGGCCGGGAGTTTCGGCACCGCGGGCAGCGTCACGGGGGCTTGCGGAGCCTGATATGCGTCGGCCTTGGCCTGCGGGGCGGGAGTCGCGGGGCCGTCATCGAGCCACAGCGTAAAGTAGGGCGCCGACTTACGATTACTGTCCTTGCTGGCGACGTAACGGTTCGGGAAGAGCGTGTAGGTGAACTTGTCGCCCTCGCGCTGATATTCGCTGCCGACGTCATCCATCACCAGGAAGCCATAGCTGCGTCCATCGATGCGGGCCTGGACGACGGCGGGGTCGATCGGGATGGCCTGCCAGCGGTTGGCGTCCGGCGGAGTCGGATCGCCGAAGCCCCAGGTCGAGCCGCCGAGTCCGAGCGATACCGCGGTGATGTCCTTGCCGTCGCCGTTCCAGCGCTGCTCTCCGTTGCGCGCCCAGCGGAAGCTCGTGGCGCCGGGTTCCTTGGCGTAGCTCGAACCTTTGCCTTCGACCCATTCCTGGGCGATCGTCGAGACCGTCGTGCGACCGAGAGGAAAGGCGGCTTCGAGTTTGACGTGCAGCGTCGCGCGGACGACGCGACGGCCCTTGAACTTGGCCGGGTCGAAATCGATGAGGAAGAATTCCTGCGTGCCCTTGAGCTTCAGTTTCGAGGCGCCGCCGTTATTGCCTTCCTGTTCCGTGGGGAACGAGGAGATCCAGAGGTCGCGCGAGACCTCGACGCGCGACGGCTCGGCGGCTTGGGCAAGGCCGCCGAAGGCGAGGCCGGCCATGAACAGACACGCCAGGATGCTGCTTGGGGTGAGCATAGGGGGGATGATGAACCTGGCTGACTCCCTACGATGATAAAATCACTTAGCTGGCGCCTGGCCCGCGGGCCGGCGGCCGGCTCCTGCGACGCCCGTGAGCTTGTCGCCCAAGTCGGCGCGAACCGGCTCGGCCAAGGCCGCCAGTCGGCGGACGATCTCGGGGTGTTGGGCGGACAAGTCGCGAGTTTCGCCGGGGTCGGTGGTCAGGTCGAAAAGCGCCTGAGGCTGGCGCGATACCTTCTGCCCATGTCGGCTGGCGATGGCATCCATGGACGAGTCCGTGATGGGCAATGGCTCGTATGTGCCATGCCCGGAGGGCTTGCCTCCTCGGCCGGGAAGTCCGCGATTGGACAGATAAGGGTGGTCGAAATGGAGTTTCCAGCGGCCGGCGCGGACCGCATGGAGTTCTTCGCCGGCATAGAAGAAGAGGGCTTCGTGCGTGGGGGTGTCGTCGGTGCCGCGCAGCAGCGGCAGGGCGGAGCTTCCGTCGATCCTGAGCGTCGGCGACTTGCCGCCGACGGCTTCTACCAGCGTGGGCAGGAGGTCGATCGACATGAAAGGCGTTCCGCTGACGCGTCCGGCGGGGACCTTTCCCGGCCAGCGGACGAGGAGCGGCGACCGGACGCCGCCCTCGAAGCAGGTCAGCTTGCCTTCGCGGAGCGGTCCGTTGGAGCCGGCATGTTCGCCGTAACTCATCCAGGCGCCGTTGTCGGAGAAGAACAGCACGAGCGTGTCCTTTTCGAGGCCGGTGTCCCTTAGTTTGGCCAGGATCGTCCCGATCGCGTCATCGAGCTCTTCGACGACGTCGCCGTAGACGCCGCGGGCCGAGCGTCCTTTGAATTTCGCCGAGGCGAAGATCGGCACGTGCGGCATCACGTGCGGCAGGTAGAGGAAGAACGGGCGGTCCTTATGGCGTTCGATGAAGTCGAGTCCCTTGGCGGTGAAGCGCGCCGTGAAGGCGGATTGGTCCGGATCGAGTTCGGCGACCTTCTCGCCGTCGAGCAGAGGCAGCGGCGGCATCTCGGCAGCCAGGGTCGGGTGGTATTTCGAATTATCGTTGGAGTAGGGCAGCCCGAAGAATTCATCGAACCCTTGGCGCGGGGCCGAGAGCTCGGGGACCGTGCCGAGATGCCACTTGCCGAAGCAGGCGGTCGCGTAGCCGCGATCCTTGAGCATCTTCGGCAGGGTCCACTCGCTCGGATTCAGTCCGAAGCGGCTCGTATGGTTGAGGGCGCCCTGCATGCCGACACGGTTCGGGTAGCATCCGGTCAGGAGCGCCGCGCGGCTCGCCGTGCAGACGGCCTGCGCGACATAGAAGTCCGTGAAACGGGTCCCCTGGGCGGCGAGGCGGTCGAGCTGGGGTGTCCGGATGTCTTTGGCTCCGAAGCAGCCGAGATCGCCATAACCGAGGTCGTCGACCAGGATCAGGACGACATTCGGGGGCCGGTCGGCGCCCAGACGGGCGACGCAAGCAAGCAGCAGGACTAGTCTAAGCATGGGGGTGGGGGAGGTCTATTTTGCGTCGGGGTTGGGGACAAAGAAAATGGGGTAAATTTAATACTTTACTTCCTTACCAATGATGTAATGTTTAAAGAAACCTCCTGCTGAATATGCGACACCACCTCCCGCTCGTCCTCTTGCTCACCGCCTCCACCGCTCTCGCGACCGATGGCTATTTCGACCATGGCTACGGCGTTAAGGCCAAGGGCCTCGGTGGAGCCGGCGTCGCCTTCGCGCAGGACTCCCTCGCTTCGGCCACCAATCCGGCGGGTCTCGTCGATGTCGAGGATAGTCACCAGATCGGCCTGACCTGGTTCTCTCCCGATCGCAGCGTCACCGCCAACGGCAACACCTTCGACGGTAACGACGACGGCAGCTTCTACATTCCTGATTTCGGCTACAAGACCACGCTCTCGAGCGGCGTCGCCTACGGCCTCGCCATCTTCGGCAACGGCGGGATGAACACCGGCTATCAGGCTCCGCTGTTTGATACGCCTGCTGCCGGCACCCCTTCGAACACCTCGATGGACATGTCGCAGCTCTTCATCGCTCCGACCTGGTCGTGGCGCGTCGATGGCGGCCATGCCTTCGGTGTCTCCGCGATCCTGGCCGGCCAGCGCTTCAAGGCGACCGGCCTCGAAGAGTTCGGCATCGCCAGCGCAGGCTACGATACTTCCGTCGGCGGCGGCGCCCGCCTCGGCTGGACCTGGCAGGCCAGCCAATCGCTCAAGGTCGGCGCGACCTATCAGTCTCGCCTGTGGATGAGCAAGTTCGACAAGTATGCCGGCCTCTTCGCCGAGCGCGGCGGCTTCGACATTCCTTCCAATTACGCGGTGGGCTTCGCCTATAAGATCGATTCTTCGCTCACCTGGGCCTTCGACGTCGAGCGCATCCATTACAGCGAAGTGAACTCGGTCGGTAATCCCGGCTCCTCGCCCGGTGGCTTCGGGGCCTCCGACGGCCCCGGCTTCGGCTGGAAGGACGTCACCGTCATCAAGACGGGCCTGGCTTATGAGGTCTCGCCGACGCTCGTCGTCCGCCTGGGCTACAACCACACCACGCAGCCTATCGGTTCGTCGGAAGTCTACTTCAACCAGCTCGCCCCCGGCGTCGTCCGTCACCACGCCACGCTTGGCGCCACCTGGCAGGCCACGCCCTCGACCGAGGTCTCGTTCTTCTATGCCCACGCGTTCGATGAGACCGTTTCCGGCAGCTCGCCGTATCCGATCTCGTTCCGCATGGATCAGGATTCCTTCGGCCTGAGCCTGAATTGGAAGCACTGAGCCGGCTCAGATCCGCTCGAGCTTGAGCGGGTAGGTCTTGCCGGACGCGAACTGCGCGACGACCAGCGAACCATCAGGGTTCGCCAGGACGTCGTGCGGGTGCATGAACGCGTCGGACGTGTGCTTCATGGGCAGGAGCTTGCCGGCGGCGTCATAGACGGGCGCGGAGCCGGCGATGTTCGAAACCACGCGGAGGTTCTGGTCGAGCACGGAGAGGAAGCCTCGGCTGTTCCGATCCTTGGGCCAGTTGTCGGCGAGGTGCGCGACGACGTAATGCAGGCCGAATCGGCGGATCTGGCGCGGATTACCTCCGGGCAGGTCGGTCTGGCCGAGCTTCTTGCCGTCTAGGTCGAGACGTAGGAGATGTTGCTGGTCGCTCATCGCGATGAGCATCGTCTCCGCGCTGTCGACCTCCGGACGAGGATCGGTGTCGATCATGCCGCCGTGCGGGCCCCAGTGAACGATGCCGCCTTCCGGTCCGCCGAGCAGGCGTTTGAATGAACCGTCGGCGGCGTAGTCCAGGATGTAGTCCTTGCCGTAACCATCGAGGACGTAGAAGCCGCCGTCCGCCCGATGCAGCGTCCACGAGGGACGGTAATCCGACTCCTTGGCGTACTTCCCCGTGCCGGCGGGGAGTCGCCATTCGCCGAGCATCTCGCCGGAGAGGGAAAGCTTCGTGACCGTGTGGAGGTTGAGGTCGGTGATGAAGAGGGATTCGGACTTCGGGGTTCGGACGAGCGAGAGTCCGTGAGCGCCGGGGAACTTGGGTCCGGTCCACTTATGAGCCAGCTTGCCGCGTTCGTCGTAGACGATGACGTTGTTGGCGACGTGGTTGGTCAGCAGCACGATGTGCCCGTCGGCCGTGCGGGCGAGGCCGTGGCAGTCATTCACCGGCGTCTGCGCGTCGAGCATGCCCCAGCCTGGGACGACCCGATACTTGAAGTCTCCTTGGCCGAGCACCTCAGGAGAGGAAGCCTGAGCGAAGGCCCGACCGACCGCGCCATACCAAGCCCCGGCAAGCAGGGCGTTCTTGAGGAGGGCGCGGCGGCTAAGCGTCACGGCTTACTTCTTCAGGACGCGCAGGCGGTGGTTTTCGGAATCACCCACGAAGACGGAGCCGTCCGCGTCGACCCAGATGCCGTGAGGGCGGGCGAGGCCGCACTTGAGCGGGTCGCCGTCGGGGCCGTCATGCTTCTGGCCGGTGCCGATCATCAGCTCGAGGTTGCCGGTCTTGGCGTCGACCATGCGGATGGAGTGGGATTCGGTGTCGACGAGCCACGCGTTGCCGGCGGCGTCGATGGCGACGCCCTTCGGGCCGCTGAGGGTGGCAAGCTTGGCCGGGCCGCCGTTGCCGGTGAAGCCCTTCTTTCCGTTGCCGGCGATGTGCGTGATCTTGTCGGCCTTGAGATCCAGCTTGAAGACCTGGTTGCCCTCGCGGGTGCAGACCCAGAGGTTGCCGGCGGCGTCGAAGTCGATCGAGCGCGGGCCCTTCAGGGGCGTGCCCTTCACCGGGGCGCCGTCCGGGGTGACGCCGGGCTTGCCCGTGCCGGCGATGGTCGAGATGACCTTCGTCTTCATGTCGACCTTGCGGATGACGTTATTGCCGATGTCGCAGATGTAGAGGTCGCCGCGCGCGTCGAACTGGATGCTGTGCGGCTGCTTCAGCTGGGCCTGATCGGCGGGACCGCCGTCACCGGCGTAGCCCGGCTTGCCCGTGCCGACGACCGTCGTGATGATGCCCGTCTTCAATTCGATCTTGCGGACCGCGTGGTTCTGCATGTCCACGATGAAGAGGTTGCCGCGCTTCGGTCCGAAACGGAGTTCGTGGGGAAGGTTGAACGTGGCCGCGGTCGCGGGGCCGCCGTCGCCGGAGTAGCCGGCCTTGCCCGTGCCGGCGATCAGCGTGATCTTGCCGTCTTTGTCGACGCGGCGGATTCGCTGGCCGGTGTATTCGCAATACCAGATAGCGCCATCGGGGCCGCGCACGACGCCGAACGGATTGTCCATCATGGCGGACGTGGCCGGGCCGCCGTCACCGGAGTAACCCTTCTGGCCGTTGCCGGCGAAGGTCGACACGGAGGCGGCGGAAAGGGAAGCCGCAGCGAGCAGGGGCAGGAGGCGGAGGAGGTTCATGAGGATAGGCGATGAATGATGGACGATGAGGGATGAAAGATTGGGGCAAATGATGGACGATGGATGATAATCGATGAAGGATCGCTACTTGAGTGATGAGGACGTTGAGCCGGGGTGTTGAATTGCCTTTAGGTTCTTATCTTCAATCATCCATCTCTCATCTTACATCGTTTATTTCCCAAATCCTTCGCCGGCAGTCTTGGATTTGACGAGGTAGGCGCCGGTGCGGGCGGTGATGAAGAGCGTGGTGCCATCGACGCCGCCGAACTTCATGTTCGAGGGGCTTTCCGGGACGGGGATGAGGCCGATCTGATTGGCGTCGGCGTCATGGATGGCGAGGCCTTCCTTGGCCGTGGTGTAGAGACGTCCGCGGGCGTCGACGGCGAGGCCGTCGCTACCGACCTTGGCCGCGACCTTGGGGTCGGAGAGCGTGCCGTCGGCGTTGATCTTAGCGGTCTTGCAGACGGCTCCGTCGGTCCACCAGATCTGCTTGCCGTTCGAAGTGCCGACCACGCCGTTGGGGGCTTCGACGCCCACGGCCTTGCCGACGTTGGTCACCGACTTGCCGTCGGCGGAGATGCGGCAGAGCGTGCCGTTAAGGACGTCTTCCGGGACGCCGTCTTTCTTGGCCTTGGCGGGACGGAGTTTCGGCAGCGTGAAATAGATGTCGCCGTTCGGGGCGAGCCAGAGGTCGTTCGGCGCGTTGAGCTTCTGGCCGGCGACGTTGTCGGCGAGGATGGTCTCGGTGCCGTCCTGGGCGCGGCGCACGATCGCACGCTTGTCGATCTCGCAGAAGATCAGGCGGCCCTGCGGGTCGACGACGATGCCGTTGGAGCGGGACTTGCGGTCGACGAAGAGCTTGCTGCCGCCTTCGGCCGTCCAGCGCTGCATGTTGTTGCTGGGGATGTCCGAGAAATAGAACGCCTTCTCCTGCGGATGCCATGCCGGGCCTTCGGTGAACTTATAACCCTCGCCGACCTTCTGGGCCGGACCGTCCGTGAAGACTTCGGCGGCGGAGGTGAACGTGGCGGAGAGCAGGGCGGCGGTCAGGAGGAGGGAGCGCATGGGAGGTTAGGGGTAGGGGTAGGGGCGGGGGTAGGGGTAGGCATTGCATAGGTGCAAAGGTGCAAAAGTGCAAAGGTGGTTTTAATCAGAGTATGGAGTATTGAGTATGGAGTATGGGGTAATGTCGGCAATGGGTAGGGTCGGGACCGCGTCACGACATAGGGTGCCGTTCCTTTATTCGCTTACCCCAACCCCTATCCCGACCCCTACCCCTAATCTTACTTCCCCGCCGCCCACCTCACCGCATTCTCCACGACCTTGATATTCTCGGGCTGCTTGAAGATCGGGTAGGTCTCGTGGCCAGGGCGGTAATAGAAGACTTTGCCGGCGCCGACCTGCCAGGTG
>JACCDN010537794.1_pt1 | contig 20959 bp, 23 predicted proteins | sample 7441691 | NCBI WGS metagenome assembly JACCDN01 (sample SAMN15323439, study PRJNA562643) | freshwater metagenome | isolation source: river surface water | place: USA:Blue River Watershed | collected 2017-08-16 | reverse complement strand
GATTGCTTAAAAGTGGGAATTGGCCCTGGCTCCATTTGTACTACCCGTGTCATTGCGGGAGTAGGGGTGCCACAATTAACAGCGATTGCCGAAGTAGCGCGTGCATGTAAAGGGACACTGGTTAAAATTATTGCCGATGGGGGGGTTCGTTATTCAGGCGATGTAGTTAAAGCACTGGCAGCGGGTGCAAATGTAGTGATGGTTGGCAGTTTGTTAGCAGGAACAGAAGAGTCTCCAGGTGAGGTAGAACTGTTCGAAGGACGCTCTTATAAGGTTTATCGTGGTATGGGTTCGATTGGTGCAATGACATGCGGTTCTTCAGATCGTTATTTTCAAGAGGGAACTGCAGGAGATAAACTGGTACCTGAAGGTATTGAAGGTCGTGTTCCTTATCGTGGTCCCCTTTCTGGAATTGTGCATCAATTGACAGGAGGTCTACGCTCAGGAATGGGATATACTGGCTGTAAAACGATTGATGAATTACATCACAAAACGCGCTTTGTGAAAATCTCGGGAGCTGGTATTCGAGAAAGTCATGTACATGATGTGGCAATTACCAAAGAGCCCCCAAATTATCAAACCAAGACAAGCTAATGTCACGCCATTGACATTCTGGGAAATTACCCTTAGTTTATAGGCGTATCTGATTTCTTTAACCAAAAAGGAGACTCAAAATGAGTGATAAAAAATGTAGTTGCTGTGGTAATAGCCCATGTACGTGCTCGGCCAATGCTGCTTGTCCCGTAACTAGCAAACTGAACGGTTGGTTGTGCATTATTAATAAAATCATGCACATCATTGTATTCATTGCTTTGGCGATGGTATTGTTTGATGTTCATGGTATGTTAAAAGCCCAAAGAGAATATGCAAATGCAGTGACTGCAGCTGTTGCGAACTCTCAAGCAAGTGGTGGCAATGCAGCTAATGCAGGTAGTATGACCACAGGTCAATAACGCTAATGTTATTAGCCAAAGCCTCGCTCTGCGGGGCTTTTCTTTGCTTAAATTTCTTGTGTTTGAGTGTCTGCCAAGGATGCTTTATAGGCATTAAATTTGGCTTGGCGTGATGTGCGATCTTTTACGTCACCAACCAATTGACCACAGGCAGCATCAATATCTTCGCCACGGGTTTTACGAATTGTAGTGATGTAGCCGCCTTTTTCTAATATGCCTTTAAACATGTGAATGCGATTATTGCTCGAACGCTGGTATTTGGTTCCGGGGAATGGGTTAAATGGAATCAAGTTAAATTTACAAGGAAGGTCTTTTACCAGGGTTAGTAATTCTTGGGCATGTTCTTGGCTGTCATTAACCTCTTGCAACATGACATATTCAAAAGTAATGGTTTTATGCGGGTCGTGACCAACGTAGTCACGGCAAGCTTGCATTAGCTCTGCTAGGGGGTATTTACGGTTGATGGGTACAATTTCATCACGTAAAGTATTATTTGGGGCATGTAGTGAAACAGCAAGAGAGACATGGCATGCTTCTTTTAACTTATAAATTTCAGGTACAACTCCGGAGGTACTTACGGTGACTTTACGTTTAGAAAGTCCATAGGCCAAATCATCAAGCATCAAGCGCAATGCAGGATAAACATTCTCAGGATTCAATAAGGGCTCGCCCATGCCCATCATCACGATATTGGTGATCTTGCGGTCGTGGTGGCCTTCTTTTTCAGAAAGTTCACGTACAGCAACCCATAATTGACCAATGATTTCTGCGGTAGAAAGATTGCGATTAAAGCCCTGAGTGCCGGTAGAGCAAAACGTACAAGTAAGCATACAGCCTACTTGCGAAGAAACACAAAGCGTACCCCGGTCATCTTCGGGAATATACACTGTTTCGATGATATTTCCATCTCCCATTTGCATGAGCCACTTTTGCGTACCATCACTGGAAGGCTTACGCAAAACTACATGAGGAAAAATTACCTCAGCAGATTCTTTAAGTTTATAGCGAAGATCTTTGCTCAAATCGCTCATGGTATCAAAATCAGTGACACCACGCTGATGAATCCATTGCAGTACCTGGCGAGCACGGAAAGGCTTTTCATCAATTGAGATAAAAAATTGTTGTAAGCCTTCCTGATCCAATCCTGCAAGGTTGGTTTTCATTGTTATCTTGAATGAATGCAAGATTGCGCAAAGAAGAACGCGATTTCTTGTGCTGCTGTTTCCGGTGCATCAGAACCATGAACCGCATTGGCATCAATGCTATCAGCAAAATCAGCACGAATAGTACCGGCATCTGCTTTTTTAGGATCAGTTGCACCCATTAAATCACGGTTTTTGAGAATTGCATTGTCACCTTCTAAGACGGAAATAAAAACTGGCCCGGAGATCATAAACTTAACAAGATCATTAAAGAAAGGGCGTTCACGATGCACGGCATAAAAAGCTTCTGCTTGGGCTCGAGAGAGCTGTGTTATTTTTGCAGCAATAATTTTGAGGTTTGCTTGTTCAAAACGCGCCAAGATTTGGCCAATTACATTTTTCTTGACTGCATCGGGTTTAATAATAGATAAGGTACGTTGAAGTGCCATGTTAAAATCCTTTTTATTTATTCAAAAAATGGGCAAGAATTTTAGCATAGAATTTGTTTTTTTACAAACGATTTAAAACTTCTTTTAGCCAGGGGGTATACAAATAAGGGTGTTCATCGAGTTCCTTTTCTAGATGTTTGCGGGATACCCACTTCATTTCAGCGATTTCTTGGCGGTTGTAGTCTTGAGGGACTGCCAAATATTCTGCTGTGAATACATGATCTAATTCATGTTCCGTTAAACCGTTGGCAAATTGGGCAACATAGCGAAAACTACCCTTTGGAGTTAACTCTGCTTTAATATGCGTTTCTTCAAATAGACGACGCGTTGCGGCTTGTTGTGCAGTTTCATCTGGGGAGGGATGGCCGCAACAGGTATTAGTCCATAATCCGCCGCAATGGTATTTGGCTGAATGTCGTTTTTGCAAAAGCACTTCTAATTGGCTTTTGGCGTTATAGCGATAGAGCATGACCGAAAAAGCGCGATGCAAAAGGCCTTTTTCATGTGCTTCCATTTTTAACATGGTACCAACCTCGTTGTCATTCACATCAACAAGGACGATAGTTTGGTTGGAGGTGTCGTAAGTGTTCATTGGCAAAAGATTTTACAGTTAATGGTTTGGTGAAGCCTAAATAGATTGCGGATTCTAACATGTTTCCGGCTAAAACGGTAATGGGCATGTTAAATATTTGAGGGTTGTATTGTTTCGCAAGTTTAGCCAAATATCGTAAAACATGGTTGCTAGTGACGATGAGTAAATCATAATTTTGCTGTAATAGTGTGATTTCATTTGCAGATAAGGTGCGAAAGTGCGTTTGGTAGGTAATAAGATGAGATACTTTGGCTCCACGTTTTAACAGGGTTTTTTCCAGGTGGTCTCGGCTATCAACACCACAAACGATGGTCAAGCGACGATTTCTTACGTTTTGTAACTCTGGTAAAGCAAGTAATGCCTCTGAGCCTTCAGTTTCTCTAGGATAAATAATATTGCTAAAACCTTTATTTTTTAAAGCTTCAGCCGTTCCTTTACCTACAGCATATACTGGTTTTTCAGAGGGATATGCTCTAAAGCCAGCTACAGCATTTTTACTAACAAAAATAAGTTCATGGCCCAAATCCTGGATGGAAGAGTGGTTGAGTATTTTTACTTCTAAAAGTGGTAGGATCATTACATCATCTTTGGAGAAAAGCTCTTGTAGTTGAGAAGCATCTGGGTCGGGTCGGGTAATTAAGATTTTCATGAGAAATGTTGGTATCCTTGAACAGTGATGGCATATCCCGCTTTATCCCATATTCCTGGTTTGCTAATGACTTTGCCAATTTTAGCTAAAGGCGTTAGCGTTTGTTCAGCCAGTTTCCGAATTTTTTCTTCATTACAGGGGGGGGCAGTAAAACAGAGCTCATAATCTTCGCCTCGATTAAAATCAGTGCCTGGAATTTTGCTTAGCTCTAATTCAGCGCCCAGGTGAGAAGCTGTTAAAATGTGTGTAAGGTCTTGGGTGAGTCCATCAGAAATATCGATGGCCGCATGGGCTAAATCAAGCAAGCTTTGCGAAAACTCAACCCGAGGCGTAGGCCTGACTGGAGCTAGGCCTAAAATTCCGGTGACGTAGATGTGATCATTAATTTTTGCGGCACCACGTTTGAGTGCTTTGCCGGATGGAAGTTCACCAATAATGGTAATATTGATCGTCAAGGGGCCTTGAGTAGTGTTCCCACCGATCAAATCAATGTTCCAAGAAAGTAAGCCTTTACTGAATTCTGCAAGCCAGAGTTCATTTATTTTTGGTAAGGTGAGTGAAAGTAAAAAAGCCACAGGTTTTGCACCCATAGCCGCAAGATCACTTAGATTAACAGCCAAGGCACGATAGCCCAGGTCTGCCGGAGTAATCTTATTTTCGAGAAAATGCGTTCCTTCAACGAGAGTGTCTGCTGAGACGGCTAAAACCTTATCAGTATGAATTAGGGCGCAATCATCGCCATTTCCAAGGATTACTTTATGGTTTTTGGAAGGGCGCATAAAATATTTTTGAATCAGGTCAAATTCCATATTTTATTGAGGTGTACCAAGGAGATGGTAATGCAGATGAAAAATTTCCTGGCCACCACCTTTACCTGTGTGGATTTGTACTTTAAAGCCATCAAGAAGCTTTAAGTCTTTAGCGATATCTTTAATGAGTAAAGTCATTTCGCCTAAAAGCACAGCATCTTCAGGGGTAACATGGGCTAGGCTTTCAATATGCTTTTTGGGAATGATAAGCACATGAAGGGGTGCTTTGGGGTAAAGATCATGAAAGGCAATAAAATTTTCGTTTTCAAATACTTTTTTCGCAGGAATTTCACCCTGTGCAATTTTACAGAAGATACACGTTGTCATGATTCTGATCCTGAGGTTTCAATTTCTTCTGCGGCATGTAAGCCCATTAACATATTAATTGCCGCATTCAGTTGATAATCTGTGTAGAGGAGGGGTTTGTCAGTGTCAGATGCGTTAACGATTTGTTCGGTGGTTTTAGTCATATCTGAATCTTTTTTGGTGATGCTGATAGAAACTTCACCACTGCCGGTAATATGATTAGCAATGTCTCCTTCGCGAACCGCATCATCATCTGTTGGTTTTGCAGAATCTGGGATATTGTAATTATTAACAATAACATCAGGAGTAATGCCTAAGGCTTGAATAGTTTGACCATTGGGCAGGTAATACAAAGCAGTGGTGAGCTTGATAGCTGTTTTACCATTTTGCAGAGGAAAAACAGTTTGTACTGAGCCCTTGCCGAAAGAACGAACGCCCATCACTACTGCGCGATGGTAATCTTGTAACGCACCAGTGACGATCTCAGCGGCAGAAGCTGTTCCTGCATTAATAAGTACAACCATCGGGATCCCATGGAGTTGGTCATGGCCTGTGACATAACCTGTATATTGTGATTCAGGAATCCGGCCTTTGGTATATACTACAGGTTTTCCATAGCCGATTTTGTTAACGTCAAGGAAGACATTTGCTGTGTCAGTTGCCGCTTCAACTACACCGCCTGGGTTGTTGCGTAAGTCAAGAACAACGCCATAGAGTTGGTTGTTGGTATCTGTTAGTAATTTTTTAACAGCATCACTGACGTGTTTTCCGGTGTCATTACCAAAACTGGAAATACGCAAATATCCATAGTGACTGTCATAGATTTTGGTTTTGACATCTTTAAGGATAATATTGTCGCGGACGACTTTGATGGTGAGAGGTTTGTTTTCGCCTTTGCGGACAATCGTAAGCGTAACCGTTTCGCCTTTGGGGCCTCGCATCATATTCATGGCTTGCGTAATAGATAAACCTTCAACAGAAGTTCCATTAATTTTTACAATATAATCGCCTGCTTTAATACCCGCTTTTTGTGCGGGAGAGTCGTCAATCGGTGTAATAACAAGGATAGCGCCATTAGCAGCAGTAATTTCAACACCTAAACCAGAAAATTGATCATCGACCATGGTTTTTAATGCTGTGAAGTCGGCTTCATCAAGATAATCTGAGTGCGGATCCAAATTTTCTAGCATTCCCTTGGCGGCATTTTCAATAATGACATTATCAGAGACAGGCGTCACATAAAATTCACGAATCGCTTCAAGCGTTGTACCAAAAAGAGTAAGATTTTCTTGGGATAATGGTGGAATAGAGTTTTCCTGTGGCGCAGGTACCATATCCATGGGGCCGCTTAAAGGTTCCGTAGGGGAAGGACTAGCAAACGCAAAGCTTGCAAAGAGAGAAAAAATCAGAATTTTTAGTTTCATTGTGATACCTTAAACAGAACCCGGCCAGTCATTTCTGGTGGAATGGGTAGGCCCATTAATGATAGCATAGTCGGAGCGACATCAGATAGTACGCCATCTTGATGGAGGATTTGTGCTTTGCGGCCGACGTAAATGAGCGGAACAGGATCCGTTGTATGCGCCGTGTGCGCTTGACCTGTCGTTTCATCTTGCATTTTTTCAGCATTACCATGGTCAGCGGTGATGAGTGCTTCGCCATGCACTTTATGAAGGGCAGTTATAATTTTGCCCAAACACGTATCTAGTACTTCAATAGCTTGCACTGCTGCTTTAAAATTCCCAGTGTGTCCTACCATATCGGCATTGGCAAAATTACAAATAATGCTGTTATATTTGCCTGATTCAATTGCCGATACCAATTTGTTAGTCACTTCTGGCGCACTCATTTCAGGCTGTAAATCATAAGTGGCCACTTTTGGAGAAGGAACTAAAATACGATCTTCACCTTTAAACGGTACCTCACGTCCGCCATTAAAAAAGAAAGTGACATGTGCGTATTTTTCAGTTTCAGCAATGCGTAATTGGGTCATGCCTAGGTTTGATAAATACTCCCCCATTACATTTTGCAAGCCTTGGGGCGGGTAGGCGACGTTAACTGGCAAGCCTGCTTCATATTCCGTGAGGGTTACAAAATCAGCCAATTGAATTTTTGGGCCACGAGAGAAGCCGAAGAACTCATTATCAACAAACGCATGAGTCAGTTGACGAGCCCGATCGGCGCGGAAATTCATGAAAATTACTACATCCCCTGTTTTGATGGGTAATCCTCCCTCAATGATAGTGGGTTTTACAAATTCGTCGGTTTCACCGCGCACATAGGCTTCGTTTAAACCAGCAGCAGCAGTCTTGGCATGAAATTCGGCAGTACCTTTAGTTAACATATTGTAGGCAGCTTCAATGCGATCCCAACGATTATCACGGTCCATTGCATAATACCGGCCTACAATTGATGCAATTTGTCCGGCTTTTTTGTCACGTAAGAGTTTATCAAACTTGTTAAGAGATGTTTCGGCGCTCTTAGGGGGAGTGTCACGTCCATCTAGAAAGGCATGTAGCATGATCTTGTTAATATGTTGCTTTTCAAGAAGCGTAATCAAAGCAGAGGTATGGTTTTCCATACTATGCACCCCCCCTTCCGAAAGCAATCCTAAAATATGTACGGTAGAATTGTTTTGGCGTGCTTGGTCGATTGCCTCTAAAATGACGTTATTTTGTTCAAAGTCGCCGGTTTCAATTTCGCGATCGATGCGGGTAAGTTCTTGATAAACTACGCGACCTGCACCTAAATTGATATGACCTACTTCAGAATTCCCCATTTGACCATGGGGTAGACCAACATCATGGCCAGATCCTGAAATAAGGGTATGGGCGTATTTTTGATAAAGTTGATTTAAAATGGGGGTGTTAGCGCGACTAATAGCATTATCAGGTGTATCTTCACGGTTGCCAAAGCCATCAAGAATAATCAAAACAAAAGGTTTTGCAGCATGCATGTTAGATTTCATAAAAATTTGTTTAGCTTACTATTGTAAAGCAGAGTGAGAAATTCTGCAAAAGGAGGCGTTGGGTGTTTTTGTACAAAAAGCCAGCCTCATCCATGAGACTGGCGCATCTTCTCTTAATCATAAGAGAAGTTTTTTGCTGGGGTATGGCCAGCAACCACTCCAGCACTTCCTCCATGCTTAGCTCTCTCCAAAAGCTTTTATATTTTCCATTCAGGAAGTTTAGCGTTGTATTTCTTGATTAATTCTGTTCGTGCATCTAGATAAGATTTGAGTAAATCTTTGAATTTACTTGAGCTTTCTGGTCTTGGGCAATTTTCTTTGTTACTTTCAATATGTTCCATTTTATTCCCCTTGATTTTGCCGATTATTTTTTTCTTCGACTGCCAATTCTGCTTTGATCTGTTTTGTTGCTGCTTTAAGGTCAATCATGGTAAAGGTTTCTTTCATATTGCGCGGCAAATTCTTTTCAAACTGTAAAAAGAGTTTTAGCTTTTCCATTTCATATACATAGAGTGCTGATTCACGCTTGCGTTTACATTCAGCGATAGCTTGCCTTTCATTAAAATCCAAACGGAGGATCTGTTGAGATAAAATATTATCTTGAGTCAAGTCAGGTTCTGCCATATAAGTAGTTAGACGTAATGCGATCTCCATATCTAAGCTCACGCCACGTACTTGTGCGGATTTTCTTAATGCATCCATCATTTCACTTGAGATAATTTGAGCATATTTTTCTAAACTGCCATATGTTTCTACTTTCATTATTTTCCCCTTAAGATTTATAAAATTCTTTTAAACCCGCTCGATATTTGTCAAAAATTTTCGTATAAGACTGTTCTTGCTTAAAAGTTTCTGTTAAGCTTTTAATAAATTGATCCTGCCTGCGGCGCTTATTTTTCTTGGCAGCTTCTTGAAGCATTTGAATTACTGTTGTCGGTAATTGCACTCTGACCATTGGGTCACCTTTTTGGATCAGTTGACGAATTATTGGCATTGTTAATCTATATCCTTATTATATGAATTTAACTTAAGTTTAGATTAAACTATTTATCAAAACATTTGTCAAGTATTTGTTCAGGATTATTATTAACATTTTGATTATATTGAAAAAGTTTACGCATTTTTGTATAAATAAAAATATGTTATACTATACATTTATGCGGTACAAACAAAAAATACAGGAAGGCCATGACTGAAATTATTACTCCGAAAGAAGACTTAGACCTTGATAGTGTATCCAAGCGTTTAAAATATGTTATTGAACAGTCGGGTGTTAAGCAATCCCACATTGCTAAAAAATTAGGTGTTACCCGTGGGGCTGTCCATTACATTCTCAATAACGAAGCTAAAAATCCTAGAAGTGCTAAAAAAATTGCTGATCTTCTTGGCGTAGATTCGGAATGGCTTTATAGCGGTAAACCTCAAAAATCTAAACAACCACAAGAAATTATACATAAGTTTAATAAAGCTGTCTCCGCTGCGGTTCCTCTGTATTATATAGATCAGATTTTTATGCAACAGCAAAATCCGGTGGGTCATACGGACCCTATCGGTGAGGTTTTTACTCAGCGCACTTATGATAACCCTCTCTTTGCTGTACAATTAACTACCCCAAGTCCTTTGCAAAAATTTGAAATTGGCGAGACTATTATTTTTATGAGTGAAAAAAAGGTTAAGCCTGGGGACTGGGTGTTGGTTTATCGCCCTGAAGAGGAACGAATCTTACTTGGAATGATTATTTTACAAGAATCAGGGCGTACAAGTTTATTACATCATAAGCTTGATCAACCTATTTTGCTAAAACCAGATGTTGATGATATTATAGGCGTCTTTGTTGAGTCAGTTAAATACGCAAAACTTTGAGGAGCGCTGATGGCCAGAAACATTAAACAAGTCTCGCACGATTTAATGCCCATTATCAATACCATTTGTGATCTGAGTCAAGATGTTAACGCTATGCTCCATAGCCTTTACAAAAAAATAGATCCCAAAGGAATAAAAGAGCGCGAGCACTTTGAGCTTCTTCTTGCTGCTCTTGAAAGTCTGAATGCTTCAAGCACATTAGCCCAAAAGTATATTGAAGAAGTTGATGCTGAAGCAGAAGCTGCAGGAATTGGAAAAAGCTATTAGACTGTGGTGTTGAAAATCTCTTTTATCTTGTTTTTATCAAGTACTGTCAAGTAATCTGGCAGTTCATTAAATTTTGTGCCGGAAATTAAATATAAGCGAGTAAAACCTTCTTGATGCAATTTTTCAGCCAAAGCCCGGCCATGTAATTCTGGCGTATTGAAATCATCATCAAGGCAAATAGGTATGTTTTTGTCGTAGTGATGGCGATCATCTAGAAAAGTATATGGATTATCATATAGCTTTACCTTTTTACCTTTCAGATAATAATTGACAATGATTTTCATTATGGCAAGCTTATCGTCCACAATTACAATATCAACAGAATCAAACGCTCCAAGTTCATCATGTGTTTCACCTTTTAGCAAGATGGGTAGTTGAGCAACTAGAAGTTTTGGTAGGATTTTTGCACCTAATAATGCCGATCGCTCAATAATTTCAGGGTTTGCATAATGGCTGGTCACTAAAATTGAATGTTGAATTCCAGTGGCCTCTAATACATCCAAACCATTTACGGGTTGACGTAGTAGTTCATAATCAGTTAACAAAAACAGCTGCTCCTGATCCGATGCACTCATTTTTGCCACACTTTCAATCACAGAAATTCCTTCATTAAAATGCAATACCTTTATATTCCCCTCTGTGATCACTTCGTGCAAACGGTGATCCCAAGCCGTATGAATCGATTTATCATCATCAAGGACAATGACCACGGCATGAGGTTTTAATAACATTTGCGCTGCTACCCACCTCGGTGTTGGTAACTTCGGAAAAACGAGTCGTACTTCCGTCCCGCGGCCAGGATTAGAATCAATTTCAAGTCGTCCTTGATACTCTCCTAATGTTTGTCGTACTTGTGCAAAGCCTAAGCCATGTCCTTTTGTTTTGCCTGTGGTCACTACCTCTGCCTGCATGATTTTATCAATCACCTTGGAGGACATGCCTTTGCCATTATCACGTACTCCTAAGATCACCTCATCTGCTGACGCTTGTAAAGATAGTACGATTTGCCCGGCTTCATCGATACAAGCATCAACTGCATTATTTACTAAATTTGATAGCATGCGCTTAAAGCGAGTTTGGTCTCCCTTCGCAAAAGCAAAAGAAGCTTTTGCATCAAAGTCATAATCAAATTTTATAGGCACTCCCTTATACTGCAAGCGTTTTTCAGATAAAATTTCGAGCATTAAACCAGACATGAGTAGATCTTGTTCTTTATGTGGAGCAACTACGCTTTGCTCATCACCTAAACTATATTGATTCAATACATTATTAGCAATATCTTGAATGGTATGCGCCGCTTCACGTAAAGCAATGCGATCTTCTTCAGGAATATCGGTGCAGGTTTGTGATAATACTAATAATGCCGCCGTGGGTGAGCGAATATCATGCGCTACTTGAGCGGTGATCTCTCCCAAATGTTTTTTCACCCGGTCTTTACCTTCCTTATGTTCATAAGCTTCCAGGATAAAATTTTGTAAAAATCGAAATTCTTCCGTCGAGAATGTTGTATTTACTTTGGCCTTATCATCATCAAACATCAGGGCTCGGATATTACATTCTATTTTTTTAAATGGAGCTTCAAAAGTTTTCCCCATAAAAACGGCAAAAGCAATAACAATAATTGAATAAATCATGATGAAAAAGGGCAAACCTGATAATACTTTCTTATCAATGATTGCAAAAAAATAGGCCATCATAAAAAAAAGGAGAAAGCTTGTAATTGATGTGCCAAACGACCAAAATACCAAGCGACTTTTAATAGAGTCAGATCTTCTAAACCAATCTTTGACTCGATAAACCCGAGCTACATAAATCATCCAACAGCCAAACATCATGAATAGCAAACCCAAAAACCATAAGAGTTCTCCATAAACTAACAAATTAGATGTTTGCGAAGAAACCGAATAAACAACAAATAAATTTCCAGAAATTAAGATAGTCAACCCGACTAAAAAATAAAACAACCCCTTACTTTCACAGTAAATGAGGCATAGAATGATGCCATCAAAAATCAATAATTGCATACATACCAATATAATTTGCGACATACTCTGCCAAGTAAAAATTGGGAATGCATAATCAATTGATGAAAGAAAAAGATAGATGATGATAAGATTAATAGCTGTAAAAAATACTAGAAGTTTAATGAAATTTTTTGATTGTAAAATCCCTTGCAAAAGCATTTGTGCTAAAAATATTAATCCAGCCACAATCCAAATCAATAAGGGTACAAAATCTACAATAAAGACCATAAATGCTGTATTCGTCAAGAGTGTATTTTGTAAATAAACCATAATGTAAAAGGTAAAATCATTAATGAACAATCCTAGGTTTGTCACGAGAAACCATAATAAAATTTTCCGATCTTGGGGAGTTGCTCGACGATAAATCTTCAAGGTTGGAATCATAATTAGAAAATGAACAAAAAATTCAGCTTCTGCCGAAAATTTACTAATTACCATATTATATTGAGGGATAAACACACCCCAATATAATAGTAAAGCCCATAATATAAGAGATATTAAAATTAACCAAGACATGAAGGTAAAGCTTTTTATCCTTCGCAATACATCTTGATAGGGTGGAGAAAAATAAGTTCGCCAAATATTCATCTTGATTGCTCTCGCATACACTTCAACCAACGTTTAAAACACAAAACACATAAAACAGCCAATAGCCCCACTGTGATCATGTTATACCAATTTTTGGCCTGATATGCTAAATAGCATGAAAACAAATTAGTGATTACATAATAGAACCATGCCTCAACTTTTTTGTGGTTATATAAAATTGTACCGATGATAGGAACAGCAAAACTCAAAGCATCAACCGTTGGAGAGATGTCATTAACAAAATTGAGAATACAGCGCACGACTATAAATATTGCAAGTACTCCCAGCAACGCATAAATATGCTCTTTGAATGACATTGTAGTTGTTGCAATTACAGGGCATTCATGGTCTTTGTGATGTTTATCATAAAGAACGCTTATAAGGGTTTCTTTAATGGACCATTTGCGGTGTTGTGTCCAAATAAAAAATCCATAAGTTGCAACTGTAGCTTGAACGATCTGCATTGCTGCATTTGCATATGCATGATTTATAAACATGCCTGCTGCAATTAACCCATATGCAGGCCAATTCCAAAAAAAATTTTCAATTCGTTCGTGATATGAATACCAAATATTAATAAGTGTTGCAATAATTGCCAATATTCCTAAAATAACCATTAAATTTTCTCCTGAAGCTGTATCAACACTCGCTCAGCACTTTCAAGTGCCCCTTCCATATATCCCATCCAACTGTCTGCTGTTTCAGTACCTATGAAATAAATTCCATCATATGGCTCCTTTAGATATCGATGATTTTTGCTGAGACTGCCAAGAGGGGGCACACAAAAATAACAGCCCCCGGAAAATTGATCTTCAGCCCAGTTTTTTTTATCAATTGCGAGGGGTTTCTTAGCCAAAGCATTATCAAGCAAAAAAGCAAGCTGATCTGTAATTTGCTCATCCGTATATCCGGGGTCGGCCTTAATAAAAGCAACGATAGCATTATATTGAGCATTACAAGCATCATATGCGAGCGATACAGGAGGTGTATCTGAAATAATTTGTGCATTATAACCATCTTCACGCCAAAAGGCGGTTGCGTATTGTATTATTACTTTGGTTATACTCCCCATTTTTAGAGAATCGTAAAATGCTATGCGTTCTTTTTCGAGCCCTGGTTGCCAATCAATTTTTGCAATCAATTGTGCAGGAAGCGCGCTAATAACTTTGGTTGCGCTATAGCTTTGCTGATCGTTAGTGTATATTTCATAAGTATCAGTCATTTTTTTGACACTGACTACTTCCGCGTTAAAAATAACATTAACATGCATTGCTAATTTATTTGCAAGCATTTGTGCTCCTCCTTTAATGCGGAACTCTTGAGCGCTATCTCGCATCCCCACTAAAGCACGATAGCCTCCGCAAGACTTTAAGAAATAGAGCCAAAAAAATATTGAACTAAAATCAGCATCAACGCAAGTCAATAAATTGAACGAAAATATAAAAGTTTTATAGACCATGCGATCTAAAATATTATTACGGCACCAATCATCAAAACTTATTTGATCTAAATGTTTTTGTTTGGTAAAAAAATCGGCGTCTTTTGTTAGCGCATCAAAACGTTCAATATAAGGCGCAAAAATACTTTGACTATCTCTCTCGTCAATCACATTAGGTTTGACGTCTAATACATCACGTTGGTGATTAAAATAACGTACAAACTTGCCATCTTCAAATTGACGATATATTGAAAGGCCAAAACTTTGACATAGCTTCATTACTCTAGGATGTAAACTTGAAATCCATTGCCCTCCAAGATCTATACCATTTTTTGTATATATTCGTCCGCCAACCCGATCACGTGCTTCTAATACAGTCACATCATAGCCTTGTTTTTTTAATAAATATGCCGCATACAATCCAGATAACCCAGCACCGAGTATAAAAATTTTTTCTTGATTGATAGCCATTTTTATTGAAGATAAATTGATTATTGATTTGCTATGATAACATAGATATGAAAATAACCTTATACATTTCTCTTGACTTAAATCAAAAATAACGCTAATGTTTAATTATACTGAACAATTGGATAGTATAATCTATGTATGACCAGTCAACAGCTCCTGTAAATTTTCTGAATATTACTGAATATTGCCTAGCTCCTGGATTAACCAAATCCCCTGAAAAAACAGCGCTGATTCTAGTAGATGCTCCTGGGCAATACCAAGCATTTTCTTTCAAGGAAATTTATCAGTCTGTTTGTAATCTCACAGTAGGCTTACAGAGTTTACAGTTATCTCAAGGCTCTGTGGTAGTGATGCAAGCTCCTGTAAATTACGATTTTTTTATTCTATTTTTGGCTGCAATTGCAGCGGGGTTGGTGCCAGTTGTATTATTAGCAGATCAGCCAGATGCTGAAACCAATTTCATCTTAAATCACTCCCAAGCAAAAGCCTTTTTTGAATTGGGAGAAAAAAATATCGCAGACCTTAATTTACCGAATAATTGTTTACATATTAAAGATAAAGAATTTGGATCTCTCATGAAATTTGAAAGTTCAAGATTATCTACGACAACACAATACAATGATCCTGCTGTTATTTTTTATACCTCTGGTAGTTCTGGAGACCCAAAAGGTGTATTACATGCACAACATACCGTTATTGGTAGAGCGCCCAGCCGCCAGTACTGGCTTAACTTAAATGTAAACGATGTTGTAATGCACACCGATAATATTTGTTGGACTTACAGCATGTTTGTTGGATTTTTAGATCCTCTTTATGCAGGGGCAACCGCAATCATTTATAAACCTTATAGCAATCATGCCGAAGTAACTGTTCCTATAGACACTACTTTACAAATTCTTAAGGAACATAAGGTTACTTTACTTGCATCTTTACCTGATGTATATCATATGATCTTAACATCCGAGAATTTAACTCAGTATCCTCTGCCACATTTACGTTCTGCTGTTTCTGCAGGAGAGCCTTTGCCTGATAAAACACAAGAACATTGGCAAACATATTTTCCCTTCCCTATTTTTTCGGCTTTGGGAATGACAGAATTATCCACTTTTTTAAGTACTGGTCCTACAACTCCAATACGTAATAACAGAATCGGTAAAATCCAGCCTGGCCGTAAAATCACGATATTACCTCTGGATGAAGGCTTTGAAACTGTAATACCAAATACTCAGGGAATGCTTGCTATTCATGAAAGCGAGCCAGGCTTGATGATCGGTTATATCGGGGAGTCGAAAGAAAATAATCCTGCTTATCGCGGTCAATGGTTTTTAACTCAAGATATTGTGGCTATGGATGATGAAGGTTATATTATTTATGATGGTCGAGCTGATAATATCCTCAAAGTAGGCTCAGCTTTTCGTGTATCCCCTATCGAAGTAGAGGAAACGCTTTTAGACCATGACTCCATCAATGAGGCTGAATGCAGCGTATATTTTGATGACAAAACCCTTTCAAACCAGTTGGTTGCTTATATTGTGGTAACAAATCCTTCTATTGCACTGGCTCAAAGCATCTACCAATTTGTCAGTGCACGATTGATTGATTATAAAGTACCATATTTATTAGAGTTTGTAACAGATTTACCGCGCAATGTGAGAGGTAAAGTAGCCAGAAATCAAATATCTCAAGCCAATGTACTATTAACATATAGTTTGTTGGAGTTTAATTTGCAGCATCAGAAGTGCAATATAAATTCTTAAAACAGCCAGGAATGAAAGTATCCATCTAGCATAGATAAAATGTTTGTTGTAAAATAATCTCCCACTTTTGGAGAGGTCTGGTTTATGGATAAAAATACAGTTATTAAAATGGCTCAGCTCTCGCGTTTGCACATAGCTGAAGAAGAAATTCCTTACTTTGAGAATGCATTAAAGCGCATCTTTGCTCTAGAAGAAAAACTAAAAGAAATTGATACCACTGGAATTGAGCCAATGTTCCATTCTTTAGAAGGGATACAGCCTATGCGTGAAGATGTTGTGACTGCACATAATGAACGCGATCTTTTATTAAGTTCTGCGCCTAAAACCATTGCAGGATTGTATTTAGTGCCTAAGGTGATTGAATAATGGATTTTTACACAATTAAAGAATTATCAGATTTGTTAGCTGCAGGCCAAATTTCTGCACTTGAGTTAACGCAAGATTATTTAAAACGCATAGAACAATTTGATCAAGTGCTAAATAGTTTTGTTACGGTAACGGCAGAGCATGCCTTGATGCAAGCCAAAGTAGCAGATGATCGCCGTGCCCAAGGAAAAGCGCATGTGTTAACAGGTGTTCCTATTGCACAAAAAGATATTTTTTGTACTAAAGGAGTAAAAACCAGTTGTGGCTCAAAAATGCTGGATAACTTTATCTCGCCTTACGACGCGCATGTGGTTGAACAATGTGACCATGCCGGAATGGTAATGTTAGGTAAGCTCAATATGGATGAGTTTGCCATGGGTTCTTCTAACGAAAATAGCTTTTATGGTCCAGTAAAAAATCCATGGGATGTGACATGCATTCCAGGAGGGTCATCAGGTGGGTCATCCGCTGCGGTTGCAGCAGGATTAGTGCCGGCAGCGACAGGAACGGATACGGGAGGTTCGATTCGCCAACCTGCTGCTATGACAGGGATTACTGGTTTAAAACCTACCTATGGTCGTATCTCTCGTTTCGGGATGATTGCTTTTGCTTCAAGTTTAGATCAAGCAGGGCCGATGGCGCATACCGCAGAAGATTGTGCTTTATTGATGAATGTATTAGCAGGACATGATGAGCGTGATTCTACCTGTGTTAATATGCCGGTTCCTGATTATACGGCGCATTTGCGCAGGGATATAAAAGGCCTAAGAATTGGTTTGCCAAAGCAGTTCTTTAATGTTGCAGGGGTCGATCCACAGGTTTTAGAAGCAGTGCGGGTTGCATTGTCGGAATATGAAAAGCTGGGTGCTAAATTGATTGAGATTGATTTACCGCATATCGATTATGGCTTGCAAGCTTATTATATTATTGCACCAGCAGAGTGTTCGTCGAATTTGGCTCGATTTGATGGTGTGCGCTATGGGTATCGCTGTGAAAATCCAAAAGATTTGGCTGATTTATATATGCGTTCGCGTGGGGAAGGTTTTGGGGCAGAAGTAAAACGACGAATTTTGATTGGAACGTATGTATTATCTTCAGGTTATTACGAGGCTTATTATCGTAAGGCTCAGCAATTACGCCGTCTAATGACTGGTGATTTTATCAAAGCCTTTGAATCTGTTGATGTGATTATGAGTCCAACTGCGCCTTCAACAGCATTTAAAATTGGTGAGAAATGTAATGACCCTGTATCGATGTATTTATCTGATATTTATACTTTGTCGTGTAATTTAGCAGGTTTGCCGGGAATGTCTATTCCTGCAGGATTTGTGCGTGATTTGCCCGTAGGCTTGCAGATTTTAGGCCCACATTTTAGCGAAGCAAAACTTTTGAATGTAGCGCACCAGTATCAACTAATGACAGATTGGCATAAACGCCATCCAAAGGTGGGAGGGCAATAATATGACCTGGGAAACCGTAATCGGCATTGAAGTCCACACCCAATTAGCCACCAAAAGCAAAATCTTTTCTGGTGCTGCAACCAAATATGGTGCTGAACCCAACACCCAAGCCTGTATTGTTGATTTAGCGATGCCAGGCGTATTGCCGGTGTTAAATAAGGCCTGTGTTGAGATGGCCATTAAATTTGGCGTGAGTATTGGTGCGCATGTAAATCAGCAATCGGTTTTTGCGCGTAAAAATTATTTCTATCCTGATTTGCCCAAAGGCTATCAAATTAGTCAGTTTGAGCATCCCATTGTATCGGGAGGTTCCTTAACGATTAGCTTGAAAGATGGCACGGAAAAAACTATTGGCATTACCCGTGCGCATTTGGAAGAAGATGCAGGGAAATCTTTGCATGAAGATTTTAATGGCATGAGTGCGATCGATTTAAATCGGGCGAGTACGCCTTTGCTTGAGATCGTTTCTGAGCCGGATATGCGTTCTATTGAAGAAGCGGTTGCCTACTTGAAAACGCTCCACAACTTGGTGCGTTATATCGAAATCTCCGATGGCAATATGCAGGAGGGTTCCTTCCGCTGTGACGTCAACGTTTCAGTACGTCGCATCGGTGAACCTTTTGGGACGCGCGCTGAATTGAAAAACTTAAACTCTTTTAAGTTTGTCGAAAAAGCCATTGAGTATGAGGTCGCACGCCAAATTGCGGTGATTGAAAGTGGTGGAATGGTTGTGCAAGAAACGCGTTTGTATGACCCTGCTAAAAACGAAACTCGTTCGCTGCGTTCTAAAGAAGACGCGCATGATTATCGCTATTTCCCGGATCCAGATTTATTACCTTGTGTGATTGAAGATGCAGTATTAGAAACAGTGAAAAAATCGCTGCCGGAATTACCACGGGCGAAAAAAGAGCGTTTCCAGCAAAAGTATAGTTTATCGGCCTATGATGCCGGGGTATTAACCAGCGATCGCGAAATGGCAAACTTTTATGAAGCCGTGGTCAAACAAACCAAAGACGCCAAACTCTCAGCCAATTGGGTCATGGGGGATTTCTCGGCTTTCTTAAACGATAAAAATTTACATGTTAGCGAAAGCCCGATTAAAGCCGATGACTTGGCTGGGTTGGTGGTGCGAATCATTGATGGCACAATTTCAGGCCGTATCGCCAAGGAAGTCTTTGAAGCCATGGTGGCGGGCGAAGGTTCTGCGGATCAAATCATTGAGAAGAAAGGCTTAAAGCAAATCTCTGATAGTGGCGCTTTAGAAAAAATCGTATTGCAAGTTTTGGCGCAAAATCCTGAGCAATTGGCAGAGTTCCGTTCTGGGAAAGATAAGCTCTTTGGCTTCTTTGTCGGGCAGGTGATGAAGGCTTCACAAGGCAAGGCGAATCCGGATGAAGTCAATCGCATTTTGAAAGAAAAGCTATGAGTGCGCAAAAAAATACCAAATTGCATGTGTTGATTTTGCAGCATCCGCAAGAGCCGGGGCATGAGTTAGGAAGTGCTGGGCTTGTGCATGAAGCACTTACGAACTCAACGCTGAAAGTGGGTTTGTCTTGGCGCAGTTTGGGTGCAGTTTTGGGAAGAGAAGTCGATCCTAAGCAATGGGCGGTACTGTACCTGGGAAGTGGCATCAAGGGTGAAGCCATTGAAAAGCAGCCTTTGCAATTTGTATCGCGGAATGGTAATCCTGTAGATGCCCCTGAGCATCTTGAAGGCATTGTCGTACTCGATGGTACTTGGAGTCAGGCCAAATCCTTGTGGTGGCGCAATGCATGGTTATTGAAATTACGGCGCGTGATTTTAACGCCACGGCATAAATCTTTGTATCGTGAATTACGCCGCGAACCGCGGAAGGAATGCCTGTCTACCATTGAGTCTGTTGCAGAAGTTTTAGAACTCTTGGGGGAAGATCTCATGGTAAGTAAGTACTTACGTGAGGTGTTTGCCCAATTTTTGGATCAGCGCCGTCTTAATGCCCCATCACGGCATTAATAGCACCCATCACTCCGCTAGAAACGGCACTAGCACCAGCGTTCACCATCATGTTTTGTGCGCCCATGGCAGCCGCGGGGTTGCCTGTTGCATGAGCTGCCGTGGAAGCTGCCACAGCGCCAGCCAATTGACCTGCTACCACTGTATTATTGGCGCTCGTACTGTTGGCAGCGCTAGTGTTGGCTGTGGGATTGCTTAAGCCTGTTATCGTCGTAGCACTCGGATATGCTGGGTTAGACAAGTTATTGGCTGGGTTTGCAAGGTTATTAGCAGGATTTGCTAATGTTGGAGTTGTATACGTATAAACTCCATTAGAATTTACAACTGTATAAGAATTTGCTGCATAGCTTAAGCTCGCAGATAAACTCATAAAATATATAATGGTCTTTTTCATGAGCGTTATTATAGCATGTTTTTAAGAAGTTGTCTGATGATCGGGAGCCGTGTGTAGAGAACAAATAAATTGTCCGGATTTATAGTATCCCTAAAAAGGATTGAACTATGAAATAGGCAGAGCCCTTTCTATTGCTTAAAGCCAATTTGCCGCCATGCCTCATAAATCACCACTGCAACACAATTAGAAAGATTCAAAGAGCGTTCGGTGGTGAGCATGGGTAGACGGATATATTGGTTTTCATTAAATTGTTGTAAAAATGCTTGGCTTAAACCACGCGTTTCTGGGCCAAAAAGAAAAGTATCTCCAGTTTGATAGGAAGGTTCGGTATAGAGTTGATTTCCGATGGTTTCGCATACAAACAATCGCTTAGGTTGTACTGTTTTCACAAACACGGCAAAGTTTTCGTGGATTTGTACTTTGGCCCAGTCATGATAATCTAAGCCGGCACGTTTGAGTTTGGTATCTGTC
>JACCDN011057406.1_pt1 | contig 20964 bp, 6 predicted proteins | sample 7441691 | NCBI WGS metagenome assembly JACCDN01 (sample SAMN15323439, study PRJNA562643) | freshwater metagenome | isolation source: river surface water | place: USA:Blue River Watershed | collected 2017-08-16 | reverse complement strand
GGAATTGCAATTTCTAGAGCTTCTCACGAATAGTGGGGAGCTTTTTTTTATTTAACAACTATTATTTATGAATACTATTCAACAATGTTTTGGCCGGGGTATAGAGGCAGAAGGTTTTGTACTTCGTGATGACCAGACTGTGGTAGAAACAGTACGCGGGGTACCTACTGTGGAGTGGCTGATCGAAACGATGCTTAAAAAACATCCTGGTTTAAGAGCTTTACTGAGTCCGGAGCAAGCTTCGGGGATGGTGGAACTAAAAACAGGGATACATCGAGAATTTGTTGATGCTGTGGATGAAATATTAAGGGTACGTGAGTTGGTTAACCATACGCTTAGATACGAACAAGCCCAAATGGTTTTTGTACCGGTAGCACCAAAACCATTTCGGTTTTTGCCCGCTTCATTTGATCCTGCTTCGCATTCAGCTCAATTGGTAGCAGCCTGGGGCAGGGGACCTGATGGTCAAGCTCAGCTAGAGGCTACTGCTACGGCGTCGATTCAATTTAATGATTCTACCCATTTTAGAGGTAAAACTACTGATCAAGTGTGGGATATTGGCAGAAAAGCTTTCAATGCGATGGGTGCACATTGGCATGAAATTACTAGAATCAATGGAAGATTAAAAGATCACCAAGGGCGTTCTCGATTGGAGTTAGCTCAGTCACTGCTTCATCGAGTAAAAGCAGAAAGATTTGCTAAAAAAGGTATGCCAGTAGCATGGAGTACTATCCCTCCACACTTTAGTTTAGATAAACATATACATCTCTGGATGTGTGCTCATTCCGATGTGGAAAATATTACACAAGCTGTATGTAAGAATGAACATGCATTTACTCTCAAGCTCAAGCGTGCAGGATTCTTTGCTTTGGAGACGCGGGTAGATGATGCTGTTGATGATGATAGAACCATGTTAAGCTTGGCACAACAACGTCAACGACTCTTAACGCGAGCTCTATGCGAGTAACAATTGTCGACATTATCGATGCTCCTGGTACCGATGCTTTAGGGAATGTGCAGTTAGCTTTAGATCAATTCAGTACTGAGCACATCCAATGGCATAGAATCAAATTGAGTGATGAGCCTTTTACAGCATCTATGCTAGAAGGGACGGACAAGGTTCTGATATCAGGTTCTAAATGGTCGGTATACGAAGAAATTCCTTGGAAAAAACAGCTTGAGCAGCTCTATCAGACTTTGGCTAACAATCGTATCGCTACTTATGCCGTGTGTTTTGGAGCGCAATTTCTAGCTGCATTCCTGGGTGGGCAAGTAACTATAAATCCTAATGGTACCGAATTTGGTTCGGTACAAGTCAAACTCACTGAAGCCGGAAAGCAGCACGGTCTGCTGCAAGGATTTGATCAGCAAAAGCATGTACATGCTACGCATAATGACCATATTGCGGTCTTGCCCTCACAATGTGAATTGTTAGCCTACAATGACAATACTGCTGTGCAAGCATTTCATTATCAAAACTTCTTTGCCACGCAATTTCATCCTGACATTCCTCTTGCTGAAATTAATCATCTTTTAGCAATGCGAAAGGAAAAATATCAAGCTACAGGTGTGCTCAGAGATGATGATCATTTTCTCCAAGTACAAAATAACTTGATCTTAGGACAATCTGGGTATGAAATTTTGGCTAGATTCTTGTCTCTGTAGTGGAATTGGTGTAAATTCACACCTTTTTATTTTGGTATGGGAAGACATGAAGATTTGCCAACGTTGACGGTAGTAGTAAATAGCAGGGTAGAGGATACTTTGAGACCGAATGGTCGAGATGTGGTACCGAGATTAATAATGTGGCAACCTCATCGTCTAGGCATACATAATTTGTCAAAATGTGTAGTAGATGGTGTTTGTGATTTGGCTGTAGTAGATAAGCAATGTGTTAGACTTTCTACCTTGCGAGAACAGAGTCGGCTGCGCAATGCAGTGCGTACTCGTTTGGATCAAACGATGAGAGCTGTTAGTGCGGACGAGCAGGAAGCTGTGAATACGTTGCTTGAGGAAAGAATGCGGATCATATTTTTGTTAAATACCTATGGGGGCTGTGTGGATACCTCAGAAAGATTAATTCAATTAGCTGTCAAAATAAGAAAAAATGGTGGAGAGGTATGGGCATATGGTAGAGAAAAGGTAAATAGTGCGGGGGCAATGATTTTTATGGCAGCTGATCCTTTTCGAAGGGTAGTAGTGAGAAAAACGAATTTATTTTTTCATTTAAGTACTCATGCCCGTCGTCATGACTCTCATAGGAGATCCAGTAAATTAATTGAGGAGGTTAGAAAATCTGAAATCGCTGAATTGAGAAAAATTTTTGCTCAAAATAGTGTGCATTCTGATTATGCAAGATACCTCACTCGTTCGGTAGACTCGGTGGACGCCAAGACTCCATTAGGAGATGATACTAGTTGGACGATATCTGATCTTGAAGCAGAACAATTCTGGCATGTGAAAAGGCGGTGTTTGTCACGTGCCAGAGCATCGTATTTAGCAAATATTGGTGGTGAAAAAAAGGCATTAGATTTATTACAATTACCTCAAGCTAAGGCAGTAAGAAAATTCTTTCGTTAAACTTCCTGCTATAAAAAAGGTGAAGAGGCTAACCCCATCACCTTTTTATCTCATCATATTTATCGCGAACGCTTACTTAGTGAATGCTAAGAGTTTTTTGCGGTAAACAAATGCTGCACTGAACAAGGCACTGAGAGTAAAGACAACCATCAAGCCGACTGGACCAGTAGTAGGTAATTCTACGAATGCTACTGCATAGGCACCTGTATCCAAAGTAGCTGTATTAGGAGCGAGAGAAACTGTACGGCTATTAGCTGCAGGTTCACCAGTTGCAGTGTAAGTAATTACGATACGACCATTGCCTGGGATAGTGAAGGTGAGACCTTCAGCATTGCCAATAGTACCGCTAGTATAGAGTGCACCTTCAACACGGAGTGAATCAGGATTGAAGCGTACTAAACCACCACTTTGACCAGGGACTACGCCATTGTTGAGACCGATAGTATCGACTACACGATGCGTTTCAGCTTCAGCGTTTGGGTTAGTAATGATAATAGTATAGTTGGCGATTTCACCTCGCTTAACCTTTCCTGGAGTTACAGTCTTTTCAATGCCGATTGGTTGTGCTGGTGGAGGAGGTGTTTCGATTCCAATTACTTGGACAGAAGCATCAGCTTCATCGCGGATATTGACGTTTGGAGTGTCATCACGAAGTTGGGCTGTGTTGTCTACAATGACGGTGTCGCTATTGCGGAGATTAGGAGCACTGACGCGTACGCGATAGGTGATACGGATATCTTCATCAGCACTGACGTCTTCACAGCGAATACCATCTTCATCATCCATTTCACCATCACACTCAGCCTCATCGCTGACGCGGATCTTGGTAGAGTTGCGGATATAGGTAAATTTGACACCATTGTCACCAGTCAAAGTACCATCATCATTGATATCATCAGTGATGAGCAGGGTAAGATTGGGAATCTGATCGTTGGTACCACGTGGTGAAACACGGATAGTATAAGTCACTTCATCACCATCACGGACTACTTGAGGAGAAGCTTCTTTGCGAATGCGGAAATCAGTATGCAAAGTAGCAGTACCACGTACTTGGACTACAGCAGGATTGCTTACTGGTGAAGCATTACTTGGAGTTGCAGTAGCTGTATTGCGATTGTAAGCACTATCTGATGTGCCTGTATTGGTGGCAGTAGCGCTATAGCTCAATGTAGCTGTTTGACCTGGAGTCAAAGTAAATGTCTGAGCAGCGAGGGCAGTACCCAAGTTGGCTAGTGAACATGGAGTAGCACTAACACAAGTACCAGTAGGAGTGATCAAACGAATATTAGAAACGTTAGTCACATTTGGTAATGATCCGACCAAGGTATCACTGAGTACAATGTTGGTAACATTGACTGTCCCAGTATTACGAACCGTAATCAAATAGTTGAGTGTGTCACCACTATTGACTACTACGGCTGTATGGTCAGTATCGGCAGGTTGACTATTTACGTCTTTAGTAATTGAAAGTGTTGGAGTACCAGGTGTAACACCAGTCACAATCACCACAGCAGGATTGGTGCGAGGACCTGTTTGAGTTGTAGTAACAGTAGCGGTATTGATATTGGCTATACTTGGAGTAGCTCCAGTATTTACGCCCACAGCGCTATAAGTCAAAGTGGCACTTTGACCGGCAGCCAAGGTGAATGTTTGACCGGCAAGTGCGGTACCAAGGTTGGCTAATGTACATGGTGTGCTACAAGTACCAGTGGGTGTGGTGAGTCTGATATTGCTAATGCTGTTTACGTTTGGTAAACCAGCAAGCATATTGTCGCTAATCTGAACATTAGTAAGCGATACGCTGCCATTGGTACTAGGAGCGGTAACGGTGATCACGTAATTTAATGCTGTGCCATTAGGTACCGTAACTGCTGTTTCTGTAGTATCAGCAGGTTGACCATTGACATCCTTGGTAATGGTCACATTCACGGTGCCAGGGATATCTGATGAGAAAGCGATATCTCGGCTACCAGGAGTACAGCCAGTGGTAGTTGGTGGGAAACATACGTACGCTTCATTGCGATGGTAACCAACACCAGTAGGACGAGTACCTAGAGTAGGATTGACTAATACATTGTAATAGAAGGCTACAGTTTGACCTGCTCCCACAGTAGGAATTGTGAAACGAATAGCATTGGTAGTGCTACCTGGGCCAACGTAAGTAACGCGGTTGCCCGTAGCTACTGCGGTTTCGTTACTGCCACTTACGGTATACGTACTAGCCAGTACAGTACCATTAGCTAAAGTAGAACCAGCATTGTCTACGACATTTTGAGCTGTGACTGCAGTGTCATTGCGTAAGAAGAATTGGTCTTCAAGAGCAAGATTATTAAGAGGTGCTGTGCCATTATTGGTCACAGTCACACGATAATAAGTAATGTATGAGCTATTTTGAGCACCAAAATCAGCTGCACTACCGGCAGTAGCAGTTTCACCATCGATGAAAGTACTAGGAACAGTAGTAGCAGAAGTGGGGCGTACTGCAGTAGATACATATTTCTTTACTGTTGGAGGTGTCGGTGGTTGGGTAACCAAACTTGCATCATCACAAAGTATTTCTATTGCACAATTGGCTTGTACAGATTGCAGATTATTGATAAATCCTGGTACTGAATCGCCAGCCTGTTGATATGAATAAGATATAACACTTGCACGATTGAAGCTGTTTTCAGTTGCACTTTGACTTGGTGTTGGTAAGGTGGCTTGATAGCTATAGAGGATTTCCATCAAAGTACCATTGATCGTGCTACTGACAGTTAAGGCTCCTGCTGTAGTAGCAGCACTTTGAATAGCATCGACTGGAAGAGAAACTGGTCCGCCCAAAATTGCCGCATTGGGTGAATTGAAGTAGAGATTATCTACTAAACCAGATGTAACTGTTGTTGAGCTTACTCGAAGAGCGTTAGTGCTAGAATTGTTGGCTAATTCTGCCACTACAATACGAGGACCTGTATTGGTATTTTCAAGGATCTTGAAATAAGTAGTTACTACTGAACTAGGTGCTAACTGTGTTCTTGCTCTCGCAGTGCTTGAGTAGGTGGTGCGGTTTTGGTAATAACTATCATCAACAGCTATACCATAAATGCGAGCTGTACTAGTAGTACGAGTTGCTTTTTGTAATTTAACTAAAAAGTTTCCAGTGAATGATGTGCTTGGCAGAGTACCGTCGGCGTTGAAACGTACAGCTTGAGTACTTGTGTCAGCGTCTTGGTAAAGATTGATATTAGCACGATCAATAGCATTGTTATTTGCTATGTCCGTCAATAAGTTAACCCCAGTTGGTAATTGGTTAGTTACGTATTTTTCTACATCAACTACTGGTGTGGGTAATGTTTGCACTGCCAATACGTATGCAGGATCATGTTGATTGGGTAATCCACATACTCCAGTACCTTGGTCACAGGTCAGGATGCGAGCATCGTTGCGATGATAGGCATTCGTGCTGCCAACAGGCGCTGGAATTAAAGCATCATAGTAAAAGGAAGTGGTAGTACCTGCTGGTAAAAGAGGTAAGGTGAAATTGATATGATCACCTGTAGTATTGGTATACGTTACTTGATTAGTTGGATTAGTCACTGCAGTTTCATTGCCTGCGCCTGAGTAGCTAAATGTATCCACTAAGCTGCCGGGAGTAAGTGGGCTAGTGCTACTTTCACTAATAATTTGTGGTGCTGTGGCTGTCGATCCATCACTAGCAAAAAATGTATCGCTGATAGTCAGTCCAGTAATAGGTGCTTGGCTATCATTGGTAATAGTAACTCGGTAATTGGCACGGAATGTGCTTGTTTGTTCACCAAAATCAACTGCTTGGCCTGTGCTATTGGCATCAAAGAATTGTCCATTGATGGCAGTTTGGCTTAGGTCTCCGCTAGCCCTAGTCGTAGTAGAAACATATTTCTTAATAACAGGAGCTGTAGCTGTTGGTTCTGGGACCACATCAGCTAAGAATGTCAGGTAACCGGCATTTTGGAAACAACCGATAATAGTGCCATCAGGAGAAATTTGTACATTATTTTGACTACTTGTCAGTGGCAAACCTCGATTGAGGCCTGTACCAGTTGGGTTGAAGAAACTAGTAGCACCACCGATACCAGTGGCTAAAGTACGAGGGGCATTGAATTGATATTCGTTATTGTCAGGTCCGCCTACAATTAATTGATTGTTGTGTTCAATAAATTGGAGTGAACTAGCATCTGGGCGCAACATGAATCGGTTTTGCCCACCAGAGTAATATCCATTATTGGTTAAATGCACTACTACGGAATCACTAATAGTCTTTTCACTAAGTGCAGTCTGACTAGTGATAGTGCTATTAGGAAGATTCATATTTGGATAATAGGTGACATTGTCAGCGCTAATGTATCCAGTTACTTCTGGTGATTCTTGGAATTCTGTAGGAATATTGACATAGACTCTTGTATTGGTAGCTTGGCGGCCAAAGGCTGTGCCAGTAAATGCTGGTGGCTCGCCATTGTTATGTACATAAAGATAAAAACGAACTTTGGCATTGTCATAAGCTAAGTCACCTGTAGTGTTTTGTAAGCTCGCTTTGCTCAGCAAGAGAGGATCTTGAGCGAATTTCAAATCACGAGCTGTAGCGGAATCTGTACCTGGTCCTACGTGATCTGGTCCTAATTGTTGTAGTACCGTAGGATTGTCTGAAATAAATACTTGAGGACGTGCTGATAAAAATTGTCTTTCGTCTCCAGTACGATCTGAGTTGTCACGAATATCGTCGTAAGAATTGTTGCGTACCAAAATTCTATCTGCTTCTAAGTTTTGAAGATTGGTGTAATTGTTGAAAGTAGCAAATGGATAGGCATCGTATTCTACATTTCCCCCAGGGACTACTACCGGATTTCTACCTAGACGATCTGGTGTGAAGTTGGATGTGTCGCCAGCATTGGCTGAAGAGACCAGTGATTGTTGTGGTAAAAAATTGACAAGTAGTGTACTGGTGATTGCTACGAGAGCAAGAAACTTAGAAGACTTAGACATAAATTAGAATAGTTCTTGTAATTATTAGTTAAAAACGTATGGTTGTCAATTTAATTTACTAAAAGCGAGATCCTTGAGGATTGGAAGTCCCGCCAGCATTGGGATTACCAGTTGCTCCCGGAGTAGTTGCTGTTGGCTGCATACCATCAATTCTTGAGCCGGGATTGGCATCTCCAGGGCGAGGAGCATCTGATCCATTGCCTCCACCTGTATTATGAGATCTCCGTGGTTGGTCACCACCACCATTTGGATGTGATCGTCCAGGAGCAGAATTAGAAACGGTAGCACCTACGCCAGCAGTAATACTGGTACCATTATCCAAGTTTCCTTGGGCGGTATTGCCGAATTCCACTGCCATATTGATCGGTGTACGAGCTTGAATTGCGGCACCTTCTTGGGTCATACGGATGCGGACATTTGAAGAGACGAATTCATTACCACAGTGACCAATATGAGCATGAGTAGTTGGATCGCTATCAGCTACATAAATACCGCGGAGTACATCTGCTTCAAGATGAATAGTATAGGTGCGATTGCCAGGCATTGTGACTGGGAATTGATCTACACCGTGTTCTAATCGGTCACGAATGTAAGCGATGAACTGATCACGGTTACCAGTGAGGCGAACGTACTCTGGGGCGTGGATTAGTGCTTGGTAACTTGCATCGTGAGCGAGTGCTCCAGCTACTGCTGCTTCTTTCTGTGCATCGGTGCTGCCCGCAGGCATATGACCGACAATGTCAGTACGAATGCGGTTAGCAGCTGTTTGCACGCTATCCAATACTCCACGTTCAGTAGCGGTCAACATTTGGAGATAGAGGGCATTGCCTTGGCGGAATGCATCACTTTCAGGATATGTTTCTCGTAAGAACATTCTGACCATGGCTTTTTCATTGTCACTCATAGCAGCACCATCACGTTGTCCGGTATGGAGATTGTAATGTTCAGCCATAGTAATCACGGCTCTACCACCTGGTACTCGACGAACGGTAAATCCACCTTGTTCTCTACCGACTACAATATAACCATGTGAACCAGCAGCAGGCATTTCCAAATGTCGTGCACGCAAATTCTCTGCAGTATATTCAGTCAAACCAGCCACTGCGCTTTCACCAATGTGTACCTGTAAGCGATTAGCTGCTGCGCGCATACGTACATTTGATTCATGAAGACCAGCACGGGCAGCGGCATCCCCACGAGGATGAATTGCAGCAAAGTTTTCTTCAGCAACGCGTAGGCGACGATGAATGGCTTGTCTTTGTTCAGGTACTGAACGATTCGAAATGTCAGTTAAGTTAGCAGCGTCAGTCAATGCATCAACTAAGCGTTCCATGTCATAACCAGCTGAGAATGAGCGGTTACCTTGATAGTGGAAACCAGCTTGATGTAAGGCATTTTGTACCGCAACGATACGACGAGCCATCGCTTCTGCTTGATGTCCTTCATCCCCAGCTCTTTCATCAGCGCGATTACGGAATGCTGAAATAGCATTAGGATGCGTGATAATGTACTGGTATACTGCTGATTCTAAGCTTCGGTCAGCAGCTGATACGTTAGCATCAAGACCTAGATCATCACCCATTTCAGCAGCTGTTAGCTCACCGTCGCGGTTAGCTGTAGGTGCATTCACAGGTAATGTAGTGGCTGCATTCGGTGCAGCTGAAGCTACCGTTGCTTGAGGTTGATTGCGAGTATCATATTGGCCACTGGTGAATTGAGCTTGTCCATTGAGGTATCTGATAGCCACGAACTCGCGAGTACGCAATGTCGCTTCTTGGGCAGCTGCTTCCATTTCTGCCGTGCTCATAGTTGCTGGGCAGAACATGATGATTTCACGAGCATCTTGATTGACAGCATTTGGTGTCAATCCACGGGCGCGGATACGTACGATATTGAATTCAGTATTGCTTGGTAAAGCAAGCGTTGCACTGCGACCATCTTGAGCTGCTGCGAGGTTGATACCAGCGACGCCCGCATTGACTATACGATATTCTGTTTGTTCATCAGGATCATTGATAGTAACGCGATTGCCTTCTAAGCGGAGATGAGATCCGGACATAGCAGCATTGATAGCACGTTCGCGTGATGCTGCATCAGTGACTCCACCGAGGACAGTTTCACGGATACGACCTGTGCCATTGATCACATGTGCTTGACCTTGTTGATCCATACCGACCTGAGGTGCTGTCACCTCACGACTCATACGAGTAACGATTGTTGTAGTTCCATTTTGGTTCGGATTGCGAGAAGCGGCACGAACGGCTTCTTGGAAAGCGTCGTGGAAGGTGTGTTGCAGTTCACCATTTGGTGCTTGTTGGATTTCATAAGACACACCAGCGCCAAAGGTAATGCGGAGATAAGGAAGTATGTAAGGGATACCGTTGAACATACCTACGGTGATACCACCACCACTAATACCATTGTGTACGGAACCTTCTAAACTTCTATTTTCTAAGCCTTGGAAGATCAAAGCATAGCGACGAACTAATTCATCATGGTTGGCTAAAATAGCAGCGCTATTTTCTTCAGGAGCAATGCCATATCGACTCACAACACTGCGAAGTAATGCTTCTGGAGGACCATTTTCAGGCCGTACAGTAGCGCCTACATCTCTTTGTAAATTCTCCATCATGTTTTCAAATGCATGAGCTGGGTTGTATTGGAGACCTAAGAGAGCTCCATAACCAACACCACCCAAACCCACTGATCCATTGACGAGCGCAAGTGCATCTAGGCCACCACTAATATTGGCACGTACACCGGCAAAGATGCCGGCAGCGACACCAGGATTAAGGTTTGCTGTACCTGCTCCAGCGACGATGCCAGAGACGAAATCGAGACCATGAGTGATACGGTAGCTATAAGTACCATGTACTCCAGCACCGACGCCAACTCCCTCTACTGAGCCACCAACTCCCAGGTCTAAACCAAGGGTAAAGTTATGACGGCCATTATCTGAAGTAAAAGGAAATTCACGACTAAGCCCTACACCGGCACCTTGAAATGATGGTGAGCCATTGTGGAAGTTGAAAAGACCGCCGGCAGCAAAATGTAATAATTGTTCACGAATGCGACCTGCAGAAACGGCCATATCAGCATTGCCATTGGCATGTTGATTAATTCTGGCTGCAACATCTTGGGCGATGGCATCAATATTGGCTGTCAGTAATTGACGCTCAGCTTCAACTGCAGCTACGCGACCAATCATAGTGAGTTCTGCTACTGAAACTGGTCTGCGAGTACGAGATGCATCATTGATACGATCTCGTAAATTGCTAGCTAATTGATGTAATTGTTCAGAAGAATAGGCGCTCAAATCTGCATGCGCAGGCAAGTCGCCACGCACAGCATTGAGTACGGTACGATCAGCTTCAGATAAAGTAGTGACTAGTTGATTGCTACTATTACGAGGAGCTGCTTCCCGAGCGGCTACTTCACGTAATCCGGCAACAGCAGTGACTATGTCTTGATGTCGCTCTACTGCCAAAGCAATACCAAATCGAATGGCCATGCGTTGACGATCATCGAGCGCATCTTCAAATGAAGCTGCTAATGCTACTGGACTATTACGACCATCAGGAATCTCTATATTGAGTGATCGAGCTCTTCCGCTAGCCATATAACGTTCACCAGAGCGACGTAATTCTTCTAAGTCACGGACAAAGGCTGCATCATCGAAGCCGTTGGCAGTGCGATGAGCACGTAATAAATCATCTAAGCGACCGCGGATACCTGATTCGGTGATTGCGGTAGTCATATTGGTCATGACTAATTCGTCACCATCAGCTTCGGCCACATTAGGAGCTGTGATAGTTTCATCACCACTCACATCAGCGATTGAGTGAATCACAGCAACTACACGATTGTGACCGCCGCGAGCATAGGTGTCTTCGGGATCATCAATGTCACGTTCGCTGCGAGCTTCTCTTTCATCTTCCACTTGATCAGCTGAATCAGTATTAGCTGCTAATTGAGGAGTTAAGCGTAAATGTGTACCAGCGTATTCAGCAATTTCACGAAGTGGTACCAAAAATGTCTGCATTTCTGGGGTAGTCGTTCCATCATTGTATGGAATACCTAGGCTACTAGCTAGCTCTTTTGCTGTTAAAGTGCCATCTTCATTGATTGCACTGACGACAGCACGGAGTACGCGTTCTTCAGTAATATTTCTAGCCCATGGATATTGGTCAAATGAAACACGACGATTGTTGTGAGCAGTGCTTACAAATTCTCTAATCGCATCCATCAAATATCCTGATCCTTGGAGATCTGAGCGTACGGTGGCGATGCGAGTTTCAGTATTTACACGATCTAGCCATTGACCCACTGCTACCGAGTCAGCATTGTGGAATTCATGTTCTAATTCACCAATAGTGACTTGACCACGAAAGCGAGCTACACGAGCTGCGGCTTCGCGTTCACTATTATAAGCTTCAGTGCGTGCATGCACGATATTCATAGTCACATGGCCTTCATTGATTGCACGGATAGCAGTTCCACTTTGTGGAGCTATTCTGGCACTCAAAACTGCAAGTACTTCACGTAGTGGTTTGTTTGCTAAAGCAGCATTTCGATGCTCGGCATTGTCCACGGAATCAGCGCCGTTCACTGCTGTGACCCTTATAACCCGTAAAGACCCCTCCGCTTCAGGATGAGTCATTACAGTAATACGATCAGTAGTGTTTGGGCCGGTGCCTTGAATATCAATCAAGCCGGCTCGACCAGATCTGGCCTCGAGCCGCAGATGTTGATTGACCGCGGGTTCTTGATTGTATGCTTCTACAACTGCTCGACGAATGGAAAGTGAACTGGGATGGCCAATTTCGGCAACGTCAACTGGTGAGCGAGTCACTTGTGCTTCTGGGGCCCTATCTGCCTGAGCAGTTGCTGCTGGTGCACTTGATCCTTCTGTCCTAGCGCCAGCCACGCGGCTTACTGGACCAGTGGTGCGTTCACCTGGGCGATCGGTACCGCCATTGCTTCCAGCTGGACGAGGTCCACTACCACTTGATCCTCCCGTAGGTGCTGGGGGTGTGCCATCATCGTCACCAGGCAAGCTGTCATTGTTGTCTGGATCGAAGTCTGGGACTGGATTGTCAGCAGTTGGAGTAGCTCCGGCTGCTGGTGCAGCAGGTGTTGGAGCATTGGCTGCTGTAGGGGGAGTATTAGTTGCTCTATCTATGAGACTACCAAGTACATTTCGTACAGCTGCTTCAGGACTTTGTGGAGCCGCTGGTGCTGAGGCTGTGACTGAGTTAGTTGCAGCTTGGCGAGCAGTATCTACAACTGCACTAGGTGCCGGAGCTGCTGTTGGTGCTGCGGGTGCAGCTGGTGTTACAGGTTGAGCTGCATTTGCTGTTGGAGCAGGAGTTGGACTAGGTGCTGCCGGTGTGGCTGGGGTAGCCGGGGCTACGGTACTGGGTTGTGTAGCTGTATTTGCTTGAACACTAGGCGTATTGGTTGCTACCGGCATAATGTCAGTTTCAGTATCGTTGTCTGAGTAGTAACTTTGAATTTGTTCATTTACACGCTGAATCATTGCTTGTTCATCAGCATTTGTAGAAACAGGTGATGCTATCGCGACACGATTACCTCTAGTTTCTAAGCGGTAATTGAGCATGTGGAGTTGATTTCTACCATCGAGATAGCGAGCAACTATTGTTCCAGGAGTACGACCTGGTTCGATGACCATTCTACGGTTCAATTCAGCTACTGTTTGAGTTAGCTCTGGAATATTATCTTGGTTTTCTTCCTCTCTTAGTTCGCGACTAGCTTCAGCTACTTCACGATCATGATCACTTTGAGAAGCACCTTCCAATTCATCGCGCAAGTGTTCAATTAAATTTGTACGAACTTCATTGGTGATGTTCTTAGGTAACTCATTGTTGTTAACAGGCGCATTAGTAGCTGTAGAACCTGGTGAATTAGAATCAAGTGTACCGTTGATCTCTTCGCCAATCTTTCTGACTATTTCTGTATCAGAAGCTCCATTTGGAATGATAGAGGCCATAGATTGACCATTGTCACGACTAACTAATGTATATACAACAGTTCGACTTACAGTACCTTCGCGGTACATCATCTGAATTTCATTTGGACGTTCAGTTGCACCAAAAGAGACTCCAGTGTGATGACTTGCACGTAAATGTTCAAGTGCTCGATGACGGATAGCATAGATTCGAGTAATGCTGCTATTTACACGGTTGTACGCTTCTAAACCTGCAGAATCATTGGTTGGAAAGCCTGGATTTTGAACTAATGTTTCTGCTTGTCCCGTACTTGGATGATATTGCACATTGATATTGAAGGTACGAGCAGGTGAGCCATAGGTTACTTCGATACGACCAGGTTGGTTCGCTACAGGTTGCATAGTTACGCCTGAGGCGGTAACTGCATTGCGTAAATAGCTAACTAGACTGGTAGTCGCTTCTGGAGTAAGTGTGTCAGGTGAAGCAGTTCTTACCTCAGCTGTTGGTGCTGGGCGATCTTGACGATGCTCGGCTGAGCCTTGGCCACCTTCACGATGGTGAGAACCACCTGTTCCAGAACCTGAGTGACCTCCACCATGGCGACCATGACGGCTTGAACCATGTTGACGATCAGTTCCTGTTGCAGGCGCTGGGTTGGCTGCAGGTGCAGCTGGGGCTGCGGCTGCGGGGCCATGGCCCAAAACTGCTTGCATTTGCGTACGATCAGTTGGAGCTAGACGAGCATTGCCGAGAAGTCCCGCGAGTGGCACGTGTGCTACTGCTGTGCTTGCTTCATGTCCACGTCCTGCTGGGCGATGGAAACGAACATCTACCATATCACCATTAATTTGAACATCGATTTGATCACCAACACGGCTATGCCCTTGATGTGCACTATCACGAGCTGCACGGACTAAATCACTATTTTGTAATGAATTGGCGATATAATTACGTTGATGATCGGTAAGTTCTGGATAACGCGCGTCCAAGACTGCCATCATACGACCTTCACGACCACGATCGATATTGCCAGCTGTGACTGTGCCAGCTTCAACATACCCTTCAGTGTCTGCTACTACTGCAGGTCTTTCAGCTGGATTAGCTGAAGGATTTGCAGGTTGCTCAGCGCCTGGTGTATCAGTACCTGTATTTCCTGTAGTTGTTGGAGCCCGAGGAGCGTCAACGCCTGGATGACCTGGCGTATAGAAAGGTTCATTTCCTGGATCTCTAGTAATACCTGGGTGATTGTTGGGATTATAGAAAGGTTCACCACCTGGAGTGGTAGGTGCACCTGGTTGATTTGAAGCATGTGGAGCTGTAGCGCCTGGAGCTGCTGGTTGTAGCGGTGCATGAGGAGCTGTTGTTGCATTTGGTGCATGGCCAGCGACAGCTGCTACACGACCGGTACGTACACGAGCCATATCAGCCCTTAGTTGATCCCGGATTTGGCCCAGTACTTGGAGTGGTGTGGCATCAACAGCAAGGTTGGCGTGACCAGTGACTCGATTGAGGCCACTAGCTAAAGTATCAAAGCCAACTGAACCGAGCACTTGAGCAGGAGCGAGAGCAAGATGCTCTGCTGCTTGGAATATCCCTGCTACACGAGGTAATTGAGCAATATGTGGTAAGGCGTCACTGGTAAGTCCATGGGTAACACCACTAGCTACACTATGAGCAATAGCGGTATCAACGCGCATGAATTCATCAATATATGCCTTTTGTGCAACAACTTTGACAGCTGTTTCAGTAGGATTAAGAGCCATATCTTTAACACCACCGTAGATTGCATTGAGACCATATACAAATGCTTTACCTAATCCTGCTTTTGCTAATAGACGCTCTTGGCGTAGTTTTGCTTCTAGAGCAGCACCAAGATGTAATTCTAAGCTTTGGAAGTGGTGGAAAAGTTTATCAATAACGGCTTTACCTGCGCCACGACTTGTGATTGAACCAAAGAGATCTTCTTTTGCACCAATTTCATTGGTATTGAGACTAGCAATTAAACGAGAGAGGATAAAGGCAGCTGATTGAGCTTTTTTTAAGTAATCTTGCCATTCTGGAGAGGTAGTGATATCGATTGGAGTGCCTGCAGCGTCTACAGAATCTGGTTGAGCAGGAACTAAGCTTGCAATTTCATCGCCCAATTTAGTAAGACTTTGACCGTCAATTACATTAGAAAGCATACGAGAAACCCAATTTTCCATTTGGCTTTCTGCCTTTGGATCTACGGTAGCGGCTTCAAACATTTTCTGAATGCCCTCTGGGACTGGCATCCCTAAGAATGTTTTCTTAGCGGCAATAGCTGCATAAAGAGGTCTGACTACAACGGTATCTTTCTTGTCTTTTTCACGTCTAGAGAAGATCACATCACGGACACCTTCGTGCACTCTAGCGTTTGCTACTGAACCAGCAGCAGTTGAACCTAATGCAATAAGTGCCATAGTAGCACTTGGTGCTGCAAGAGTCGCTGCCAGTTTTTTACTAGCTGCTCGAGCTGTGATAATGGCAGCACGATCACGCATCACTTCACCAACTGTTGACCAACCACTGCGGTCTAAGTTAGTCATAAAGTTACCCAACCACTCACTACGGTTATAAGTATCAAAAGTTCGATCACGTAATGCAGTAATATGTTCTGCTTCACGAACTAATTTCACCTGTAAAGTCTCGATATCATTGAGGGCGCTAGCAGGGAAATCAGCTAATGTGTCTAATTTAGCTATTTCATCTTTGAGCGCTTGGACTAATTTTTCGACAGCTTCAACCCGTTTCTTATCAGTCTTTTCAGTGGTGATTTCTTTCAAGAATAGCTCATAAGCAGCAACGCTGGCATTCACGCAAGCTTCTGCTGCGGTGGTTACTGCAGCTACGTTGTCTTTAGTTTCTGTTACATGATCACTGATAGCTGTCTGCACATCACTGGCTTTTGCTTCCCGTGAAACGCGATCATCATTAGATTCATTATGCCAACGGTCAAGTAAGAGTTGTTTAATACCCGCAGCAAAGGCTTGTGCTTCAGCATGGGCGATACCATACTTGTCAGGGTTTTCTAACTCACAAACTATCAGTGTTTCAGCATTATCAATCCAATCAGTAACGGCTTTTTGTTTAACAGCCTTGGTACTTGGATCAGCAATGACATCGGTTTTGTATGCTGCAATATTTCTCTCTAGCCCAATAAAGACATGACCTTCAAGATCAGTTTTTAGTTGGCTAATTTTTGCTGGATCAGCAATTGTAGTCAGTACTGGTGCTAATACAGGATTACCATCTAGGAATACACGAGTTTTTGTAGTTTGTTCAACAGCATTAAGCTCATCTAAGAGATATTGAATCAATTCATCAAATTGAGCTTCAATTGCAGGTTTGCCATTGTGCACATCAGTACTACCTTTAACAGCTTGAAGTTCAGCTACTAACTTTTTCACATCAGCAACAGCTTGTTCGTATGGTGTTTGAGGGATAGTTGTTCCTGTTGCAAATGTTGAACTATATTCATCTTTAGTTTTTGTGTTTAAACCCGCCTCAAAAAGGACGGCTAAAGCTGGTGTAATTTTAGGAAGTATATCATTGGTCACTTTCTGACAATCAGCATTGCTTCTAGCTACTTTTGTGATCGCTGTCGCAAGAGCTGGCTTGATGCGGTCTAATAGTCCGTTATCATTGTCCAATAATTTACGAGCAGCACGTGCTTCCTCTACCTTTTTATTTCTTGAAGAGGTAAGTGCTTCATCAGTAAACTGAGTCAAAATACGACCCATTTCACGACGCATGTCGTCTTCTTGAAATGAGTTGATATCACCTTTCATGTAGACATCGATAGCCTTTTTCCATTTACCGGCAAAAGCATCTGTTTGAACGATCAAACCTTTGACTGCACGCCCCAAACTTGGATCGAAGAAGAAGTCTTGTACTACATGTCCACTACCATCACGAAGAAATTTCTGATCGGCAGTATATTTAGGCGCACGGCGATAGAGAAGTTCACGAGTGAGTGGCAAATGTGCAAAGCCTGGAAAACGTAAACAGAAAGGACCAACCATAACCCCTTCGTTACCATTGGTAAGAAATTCAGCAATACGGCCACGAGGACTCTGAGAGCGATTGGCTCGGGCTTTTTGTTGTAATTGATCAAATGTATCGATCGTTGTAAATCGAGCTTCTTCGCTAAATTCTTCATTGAACTCATGTTGTACTTGTGTACTCAAGATTTCATTGCTCTTTTCGCGTAATTGGCGAAGCACATTCATTTGTGCTTGTGGATCAATTTCGCCTAATTTGTCATATACTGCTTTGAGTTGAGCATTTTCAGGCTTAGCAAAGAATGCTTCGATATTGAACACCTTTTGTAATTGTTCTTTTTTAGCAGCTTTACCAAAGAAGCCACCAATAGTGCCTTTCAGTGCGAGATCTTTGATTGAATTGATCCCTAGGCGCATTGCATATGAACCAACGATACCGCCAGCACGCAATATAGTACCTGGTACACCTAGAAGGATATGAGCTCCTTCACCAACGGTATATGCAGCGATATTACCAAATACTTTACCAGCAGTAGATTCTCTACTATTTGCAAATGACCACAACGCTTCTCTGGTTTTTTCACCTAATTCAGTAAGGCCTTTACCAATTTTAGATAGTAACCCAAAGGAAACTGCATCAGCAGCACCAACAGCAAAGTCAATGCTAGTATCTACTTTGCTAATGAAACCAACACTATTATTCCAACGGTCTTTTAGACTTTCAAAGAAACCTTTCTTTGGTCCATCAATATAGGCACGTTCCTTCTCAGGAGTATCAAACATCGCAGGATTTTCTGCTACATACCTCTCACGATCTTGACGAGTCTCAGCACTGCGGACATCCGCAGCAGCAGGACGTTGAAATGGATCGAGATTTTCAACATTGGTACGAGCCAAATTCAATGCTTGGCGCAAGCTAGCACGTGTGTTAAGACGTTGTTTCTGTTCTTTTTCTTCAATACTGGGTTTAGTATTCAAGGCCTCATTTGGTTCACTTGGCTTGTGAATATATAAACTGACATTGAGTGGTTTATCAGGGGTGACTGCTACACCAGTATCACTGAGGTTTTTTCTACCAGCTAGTAATTTGGCCATTACAATAGCAAGATTACCGCCAGCTTCTTTTACTGCTGCGCTAATTTGCTCTTTACTAAGAGCCCCATCAACTACCACTACAATTTGGTTAGCTTTCAGATCAAATGTATTTTGGTCTAATTTAGAACTTTTTTTATTGATTGGTGGTTCTTTCTCAAATGCTCTTTTTTTGGTAGTACCAGCGATAGTTCCATCTGTATTAACAACCCATACCACACACTCACTACCTGCTTTTTCTACCATTAAGTGGTCATCTAGGATATCACATGCCACAAAACTGACTTCTTCTTTCTTTTCAATATCAGTTTTGAATTTTTCAGCTGCGGCTTCAGCTCTTTGCAGTGGAGTTAAGAACTTCGTAGCGTCGGCAGGATCAACAGCATCTTTGTCTACTAACATTTTACCACCATCAATCAATCTTTGGCGTGCCTCCGCAGTTTTTTCTTTTGGTGCTCCTTTTGAGTGAACCATTACAATGCTGTGACTATCCTTTCTTCCATCAAGAAGGTCAGCCATAGCATGGTCTTTGTTTGATAAACCAGCACGTAATACGACACCATTGGCCATCAATCCAGCGACGAAGACCTTAGGATCTTCACTGAGGACAAGAGGACCTTTGCCGGTCAAATCCAACGCTGCTGTGGCTGGATCAGTACGCATGGCCTCAAGGGCATTTTTTGCAACTGCGGCATCAATGCCTACAGCTGCTTTGCGTGCTCCATTGGCAAGCGTTTCAAAATCAGTCTTTTTAAAAGCTTCCAGCTGATCTGGAAGGTGATTGGTTGGGATGGACTTAGGTGCTCTAGTAGACATATAACAGGGGTAAAGTAATGATGGATATTAAATAGTAATACTAATTGTTTTTTTTACTAACCTTCTCAAACAATTCGTTGAAGAACGCAATTAACTGAGCATTCAGATTTGGGATAGTTTCACTTAAGAAGTTTGTAATTAGGGTTTGTGGTGCGTTGCTTGCTTTGAGTACATATAGTTTCTCAATATTAAGGGGAGATAGTTTCTCTAGGATGAAGACATCTAATTGTAGACTAGTAGTATTGAGCAAAGCATTAAAATATTCAGCTCCAGTGTCATGGTCCCAACCTTTGGCAGCAAAAACACGACGTACAAAGCTAGCTGCTAAGTCGTCACCCAACAAACTATATAATTGTGGAGTGGTAGAAACGGGAGATGAAGCCATAGAAATTTAGATAATCATGTAATTATAAATCACTTGAATTTGTTTGGCAAGGCTTTTAGGGGGTGAAAATGGAAGTTGGAAGAAAATCTAAAATAGAGAATCTAAAATCTATAGTGTAGAAGCCATTTTTGTGATTTTTGGGTACTTTAAAATTGCAAGCTTCTCCTATGCTAAATAAAGAGGATTGCCTGTTGATGAAAAAGTAAAAAGGTAAAGGTAATGACTGAGTTATAGAGGAATTACCTTTTTACGAATACCTTTTCGGGGATTCTGAGATCGATGTATTTGATTTTGTCTAAGTCTTTTTGGATTTGACCGTAAATATCGATAAGCTTACTTACTTGGGTGTCTACTGTTAGTTCAGTGTCGAACCATAGTGATAGCCCTTTGTCCGTTTGGAAATGAATTTCTTTGGCCATGGGATGCCAGCTGGCTTCAGTAATGGTGAATCCTATTTTTTCTTCTAGCAAAGCTTTGCCCACAATGAAGTAAAGAATTTGATCTGGAGAAAAAAGCTGTTGATTGAGATAAAACGTATCCAATGTAGTAGTCTCATCTTGCTGTACTTTCACTTTAAACAAAGGACTCTCTAAGGTCTGGGTAGTTTTGACGACGACACCATCTTCGTTGACTAAACCAAAGCTGTCTTTGCCTGGCAGGGCTAATACAATCGCTTTTTCTACTACATCGACGTGAATGCTTTCAGGATAAATCATATCTACTTTGACCTCCCGTAAACGGGGAATGGCACTAAAACCGAAGTTGCGAATACTCTTAGGCGTATACAGCAAAATATTTTTGCCAACTAAAGATTGAAATGTTTGCTCTACGACAGTCTGGTCTAGTGAACTGATCAGGCTGCTATTAGTAACGACGACTTCTTTAATCTTAAATATTGAGGAAAAAAATAAGGTATAGACTGCAATGACAAGCGAAAGAGTTACTAATACCAAGGCTAATAAAAATTGCCGAGACTTTCGTTTTGCAGGATCGCTTTGCTCAGCACTGTCAGTAACTTTTTTTAGCTGTTGCTTACGAAAGAGCGAACTACGGGAGATTCTTTTCTGAGATTTATTACGAGAAAAAAAAGCTTTCATGTGAG
>JACCDN011176750.1_pt1 | contig 20974 bp, 5 predicted proteins | sample 7441691 | NCBI WGS metagenome assembly JACCDN01 (sample SAMN15323439, study PRJNA562643) | freshwater metagenome | isolation source: river surface water | place: USA:Blue River Watershed | collected 2017-08-16 | reverse complement strand
TGCTTGTTTAGAAGGTCCTGAAGCTGGTGTTTATTATAGAGGTCAAAATAAAATTATTAATAATAAATATGTTGATATTATCTTACCTGATTATGTTAAACATTTTGCTTATAACTTTACAGTTCAAGTAACACCAATTATACCTGATGATTACGATGATTTAGATGATTCTTGGGATAATTATATAATTTCAACTTATGCAACTTCAAAAGTTTCAAATGGTAAATTTAGAGTTTATGGTTCATCTGGTGAGTTTTACTGGACTGTTTATGGACAAAGAACTAATATTAATGTTGAACCAGATAAATCTGATACTGTTGTTGAAGGTTCGGGTCCTTATAAATATATTGTAAATAAATAAATAAATAATATGTGTAATAATAAAATAAATATTTTAATGAATTAATTATATAATATAATAAATGGGTATTCCAATTATTATACCGTGTTTTAATAATCACATCTATGTTGCTAATACAATTAGACAATTAGAACAAATTAATCCTCAATTGGTTAAATTGATAATCATTTTAAATAATTCTTCAACTGACCCCGGAACAATGGAATATTTAAAAAATCTTAAACAAATTAAAATTATTAATAATCCAAATAATGGTCCTTGGATTAGTCCAACAAAAAATCCTCATATTTATGCGATATTACCTGATAAATTTATTTTAACTGACCCTGACTTGGAATTTAATCCTAATTTACCAAAAGATTTTATTGCACAATTATCCAAGTTATCCGATAAATACCAAGTTTCAAGAATTGGATTTGCTATCAAAATTGATGATTTTGATAAAATGTACCAATACCAAGATTATTTATTTGGATTAAATATTTATCAGTGGGAAGAACAAAATTATTATCCTGAAACTAAAATAACAGATAATTCAGAATATGAATTATATAGAACAGGAATTGATACTACATTTTGTTTAATAAATAAAAAGTATGTAGAAAAAAATAGTTGTATAAGAGTTGGAGGTAATTTTACTTGTAGACATTTACCTTTTTATATTCAAGATGATTTATTAAACATTTATGAAAAATATTTATATTACTCAACATCAATAAAAAATTTATCAACAATTGCAAAATTATATAAAAGATATATTGAAGAACATTATAATATTTTAGAATTTGATGATGAAAAAATATTAATTAAAAAAACTAATAATAAAATGTGGTTATGGAATGAAATTAAAAATAATACAAAAAATATTAATAGAATTTTAAATAATATTTTACAAAATAAAAAAATATTTTTTGAATTAAATACAGGAGTTAATAAAATGAGTTTATATTTATCAAGAAAAATTAAAAATATATATCAATTTGAAATTGATGAAAATGCTTATTATAATTTATTTAATGAAATTTACAAAGATAATTTAAATTTAGAAAATTTACATATATCTTTTCATAATCCAAATAAAGTAATAATTGATATTGAAAATAAATTAAAAGAATTTGAACAAAATAATTCAATTATGCTTTATATTGATATAATAGGAGATGAACAAAACATTTTGTCAAAATTATTAGAAATTGTTGGTGTATATAAAATAACATGTATTACTAAATTTTATTTTAGCAAATGGAGTCAAGAAAATTTTAATAAATATAATTTTCTTAATAAAAAACTAATTGAAGAACAATTTAATTTAGGTATTTTTACATAATTTAATAAATTAATTTATTTATTAATTATTTTCTTTTTCTTTTATAATTCTTTCTAATGTTGGAAAGAAGTTATAGTAATCTAAAATTTTACGTTTTTCTTCTTTAATATATGGTAATCTCTTTTCCCACAAGTTATTTTTAATAGCATCTTTAACTATATCAAATGATTTTGCAAAATCATCCATATCTAATTGAACAAAAGCCATTGGGTTGATATATTCAGAAATATTTGGACAACCCCAGTAAAATACTAGAGTTTCTGAAATAATCGGTTCCCAAATCTTTTCTGTAATAAAATTAGATTCTGCATTATTTTCACACATAAAATAATATTTGTAAGGGACTATTCCCAAATGTTTATCCACATATGGTTCTAATTTACCTCTCCAACTCTTAAACTCATGAATATTATCACGATTGTAAATATGGACTTGAATATCTGGATCTGCACGTTCTTCAATGTACTTTAAGAAATCAATACGTTTAATATGTCCAGGGTCAAAATATTTTGATGAACATATTGATGAAATAATTTTGGATGTTGATTCATTTTTCTTAATTGATTCTGATTTAAAATAATTATATGTGAGAGGAAACTGCCACAACACATTGTTTAGATGGGTTTTGCTTGTTCTAACTTGTAAAAATTTATTAGGGTCAGGATTTGCCCATTCACCCCATGTTTTAACACCCCAAAATTGGTCAGGATTATCACATTGTGGTTCCATTTGATAAACAATTGTTTTAGCAGGATTATAAAAACTATTATCACAAGGTTTGTTTATAATAATCCAATAATCAATATCATTGTCTTCCCAAGTTATTTGAATATTATTCCATCTATAATCTCCTTTACTCATCCAATTCCATTCATCACAAAATGTTTTAGAATCAGCCCAATTACAAAGCATTTTAACACGAATTGTTCCTTCAGGTTTTTTTATTTCAACTGGTTTTATAATTCTATTTTGAATAGCCCATATACCATCATTTTCTCTAAAATATCTAGAATTACCAATTTTTCTTTCATCAAACTGGTCTTTAATAAAACCCAATGTATTAAAACAATCAGCATTAGGTATTTGTAATGCTTGCCAAAATAACTGATTAAAATTGTTTTTACCAATAAATGTTAAATCATTATGTCCACCATCACATTTTTGATAAAATGTTACACTTTTATAATTTTCATCATATTCTTTTAAAAATACATCATAGAATATTTTAATTACTTTTTCAGGTGTATAATCTGTATAAGCATTTGAAAAGTCTTTTAACCCAATAATCAAATTAATATTTTTAAACACATTTAGTAGATCTTGTTTAGAATTATATAAAATAGCTTTATCTTTAAGAATATCCAAATGCATGTTAATTCTATCAGATTTTGATGTAATAATTGGTTTATTATAATAACTAAATTCACCCACAGCTAATCCAAATGTTTCTCCTAATCTACTTGCGTGAATCATTGCGTCACATGTACAAATAAATCTGGCTTTCTCGTATAAATCAATAATCTTGTCCAAATAAATAATTCTTGGATGATCATAAAATTTAGCAGTATTTAAAAACAAAAAGTATACATTTGGATTAGTTGTGGGTGAATTTAAAAATTCTTTAATCGCTTCACACACATAATCAATATCAAATGAATAATAACCACCATGTCTACCAATTACAATTGCATCAGGAGGAATTTTTAGTTTTTTACGTAAATTATCATAACATTCAGGCATATTAATCATATGAGGAACAACTGGACAATTAGTACCTGATTGTTGATTAATAAAATTATTTAAAACAGCATATTTGTAACCATGAGGGTCAGCAGTAAAAACAGCATGATTAACACAAGGACAATTTTTTAATTTTAAATCAGAATCTCTTAATCCGTGTTTGATAGAATAAACCAGATTAATATTTTCATTTAATACAATTTCATCTATTTCAGAATAATTTTCATATGGATAAACAATAAATCTATTTTTAAATTTTTGAATTACTTGTTCACAATTATTAGGAGAATTTTTAGAATAAAAAATAATACTTGCATTGTTTAATATTTTTTCATTATATTCAGCATAATCGTATAATGCAATTTCTGTTCCTCTTTCACCAAGTTGATTTGAATTAAAACCAATTATTAACTTTTTATTTGGATTTGCAAATATATCTGAAAAATTAAAACAATCAAAATCTTTTTGGATATCTGAATCAGTACTTGAATTAGAATTTTCAACCCAATCAGAATAAATTATAAATGGTGTTGTTTCATTAATTTTTAAATCAGGTACAATCTTCATTACATAATCAATACCATGTTTGATACCATTTTTTTCAATATAATTTACTAATTTTTGTGCTCCCACTTTATTTATAATGTAGCCAAATGTACCTCCAACATAATTATTTCTCTCTAAATTTTCAAATTTTAAGTTACCAAAATCTTTTGAATAATATTTATTATAATTTGATGTTTTTGTATAATTATACATATGATATCCTAAAAATAATAAATCAATATCTGTATCATTCTCTCTATTATATTTGGTTGTGTTACAAAATTCTTCAATAACTTTTTCTAAATTATCATTAAAATTCTCACATACTTCAATATCATCCTCTAATACTACATAAAAATCATTTTCAGATTTAATTAATTCATTCCATAAATATAAATGTGATAATGCACATCCAATAAACCCTTTTCTATAATTAAAATCATTATTTTTAAATAAATTATACAAATGTAAACTTGGTTCTAATTCTTGTCCATCAATTGCATCAAAAAATTCATAATCAATTACACCACAATTATCTAATAATTTAGTAACATTTTCTCTTCTGTCTGGACGTCTTTTTAAATTTACACATACTATTTTATAATATACATTATCTGATTTAACTGTATATTCTGAACTTGATGAACTTGCACTTGTACTTGATACAACTGATTCATCATCAGAATCTGCTTGTTCTTCTTCATTATTTCCAAGTTCTTTTTCAACTATTTCAATATTCATTCTATTAAAATTTTCTACTTGTTCTTCTTTTTCATTATTTGTTTTATTAAATTGCTCTACATTATTAAGTGCATAGGCATTTTTTACTTTATCTGAATTTGTTTCTGATGTTAATTTTCCAATGTGTCTGCATAATACTTTATCATAAAAACACGAAATGTAATTAGAAGCATAATATCTATCAGCATATTCTCTTTCAAAAAATCCACCATCAGTATTATATTTACCTAATTTAGTATAAATTGAAGTATCTGTAATTGATGGTCTAAAAGAAAAATGTGGCCAGTATACACAATTAGAACCATATTTGTTCATTGAAATAGCATATAGTTCTGGTTGGGTATTTGGATTAAAATGTTCATGGATTAAAAACTTTTGTTCAGTTAATTTATTTTTAAATAAGTAGCCACCTTGAATAATATTATTTTCAACTTCTGTATAATTTTTATTAAATAATACTTGAGCAATTTTTTTATTACTAATATCAAATTTATGATTTGGTTTAGTAGAATCAACTTGTTCAAAATCAGAATTATTAGATTGTAATATTTTAAGAGCAGGTCTAATTAATTCAACTGGTTCCAAAAATAACCAATCATCTTCCAAATGTAATTGATATGGAGTTTTTACTAAATCAATAATCATATTCATACTCGAAACATGTCCTCTATTAACTGAGTCTTTAAAAACCCAATTAATAAAAGGATATTTACTTTGCATTTGAATTTTATCTTCAACAGAAGAATTATCATCAATTCCAATAAATTCATCAATTAACTCAATATCTTTACAACAATTAATAAATGAATTCATTGTTTTCTCAAATAAATCAAATCTTTTACAAGTTGTAATAGTAAAAGTTAATTGTTTAACCAAATTATTTTTTTTAATATTTTCAATATGATTTGTAATTGATATAATTTTATCCTTAGGATATTCAACCAGTTTATCAGTAGAAATTAATTCTTTATTTTCTATTTTATTTTCTATTTTATTTTCTATTTTATTTTCTAATTCTTTTAAATAAGATTTTTTAATAAATAATCCATCAGGCATATAACATCTATTACTTAAACTAATAAATTCTTCTTTTGAACTAATTTTATTTTTTAAATAACCCCAAGAATTAAAGCCAATACAATCTGGATATAATTCAGAAATTTCTTCTAATTCTTCAATAGTTTTACCTGCAAAACATCCAATATCACCACCATATGAATCTTTGTTTGGGAAGAAGTCATAATCAGCTAATTGAGTAATTGGTTTTAAGTTTTTAAGATTTTTATAAGACACTACTTTTTCTTTAACAAATTGTGGAACTAATTCAGATTCAGTTAAATATTTATATAATTCATCAATATTAGATTTAATTTGGTCTTCAGTTAAACCTGGTAATTCTAATTTTAATTGTAAACAAATATCATAATTGTAATATGTTAACTCTTTTAATCTAAAATCAAAAATATTTTTTTGTAAAAAAAGCAAATACTTTTCATTAAATTTAATTTTAGATGCTACTTTAATCGTTTTATAAGCATTAATAAAATCTTTAATTCTAAAATAATATTCGGCTAAATAAAATAAACATTCAATTCTTTCAGGAATACACTTGAAACCATTTAAAAATGCATCTGCAATGTCTTTTTTATTATAATTTAATTTAATCATAGCAATACCAATTTCCATCCATCCAATATACATTTCTTCAATCCATCCTCCATGTTCAATTGCCATTTTATAATATTTAATTGTATTAGCAAAATCATTTGAATCTTTAAAACTTTGTCCAGCATAAAAACAATATCTTCCATATAAATCTGGGTCTTCTTTATTTTCAATTGCTTTTACCAAAGCTAATGCATCTTTTTTATATTTTTCTGGGTCTTGACTTCTACTTCCTAATCTTCTTGAATCAAGATAATAATTACCTTCAATAACATTTCTTGTATGATTTTTTTTATCCATACATTCTGGATATTCATGTAAAATACCCCTATATCTCCATCTTAAACGATTATTAAAAATTTGTCCACGTTGATATACAATATCAGTTCCAATAGTTAACAAATATTCATCAGCATTCATTGGTTCGGGAAATTTAAAGTCACCAATAATTAAATCATCAGCATCAATTATTAATACATAATCTGTTTTATTATAACAAGCTTCTAAAGCTTTTGTTCTATTATAACCAAAATTTTTCCAATCATGTGAAACAAGTTCACCTGCAATATTCTTTTCCTTAAAAAAGTTTTTAATTAAATCCTGTGTACCATCAGTAGAACCAGTATCAGAAATAACCCAATAATCTATATATTTTGATATTGAATTGAGTGTCTCTGTAATAATATGTGCTTCATTTTTAACAATCATATTTAAACAGATTGTTTTTTTTAAATCCTTTTGATTTTTTGTTTTTTCAGACTTCATCTTAAAAATATAGTAATTATATTATAATTAATTATAATATTCTTTAAATTTAAATTTATTATTAATATAAAAAATTATTTTTTATATTGTAAATATTTATTTTTATAAGCATCTAAATCTTTTAATGTAATAATATTATTATTAATATCAGTATTTTGAATATAAGTATTATTTTTAAAAGTTTTATAACAAAGATATTCAGAAATACTTGGTATTTTATTTTTATAAATATCTTTAAGTAAAAACCAAAATTTATTTATTTTATTTATATTTTTAGTAATTATTATTATATCAAAAATATCATTTTCTTTAATATCATATAATTTACAAATAAAATTAAGAAATAATTTAGTAAAATATATTTTTTTATTAATAAAAGTAGTTTCTATAGAATTATATAAATTATTTAATTCAGTATTTTCACATTTTTTCATATGCATTATTATATCATTAATAATTTTTTCAATATTATCAATATTTAAAGTAATCGGTTCTTCATATCTAATTTTTATTTCATCAATAAATTTTAAAATAGTAATTGAATATAAAAATTCTTCTAATGTAAAAAAACCAATAAATTTTTTAGTCATATATTTAGCAAATAATTCAAAATTATTACCAAAAAATATATTATAAATTGAATATAAAGTATCATTATCTTCGCTAAATTTACTTTGTAAATTATAAAATATATCAAACATTTCAAGTATTTCTTGGTTTGATATATTTTTATAATTAAGAAGAATTTTTATTATTTTTTCCGTTATATTATTATAATTAATATCTTTTTGGTCAGTATGTTTATATTTATTTTCTCCAGGTTTAAAATTACTATAATAAACAATATCACCATCAATATTACCTGGTAACATAATTTCAATTCTATAATTATTATTAATATTATTGATTCCATTAATAATTAGTGATATTTCCCAATTCTTTAATAACATATAGTGATTAATTATATAGTTATTTTTTTCAGTATAATATCTATATATTTTCATATAACAAACTAATTTTCCATTTGTAACATCACAACGATACACATGTGGAGCAATAATTCTAAAATCAAATCTTCTATATAAAAAAATATTAAAATAACGCTCCTTTTTATAAATTTGATAATTTTCTTCATTTGGAAAATATTTTTCTGTACTAACATTATAAACTGTATCATATGGATAAAAATTTACAACATAACAAATAGTAGTATCTGTATTTGGTTTAACTGTTAAATCTAATATTTTATTTTTTGTATCTTCACTATACTTAGTAGAATCAGATATAACTAATTTAGATTTTTCTGTTTCAATATTTTTATTAATGTAAAAATTATTGATATTTGTTTTTAAATCTTTATTTTCAAAATAATCAAAAATATCAATATTATATCTTCTAACAATACCTGTAACATTTTTATCATATAAATTACCACTACTTCCTTTAACATAATTATATGATTGTTCTTGTGATTGTTCTTGTGATTGTTCTTGTGATTCTTCTTGTGACTGTTCTTGTGATTCTTGCTGAGTTTCCATTTGAGCAGAAGATAAAATATCAGTATTAAAATTTTTATTATCTTTATCTTGAATAATTTTAACTATTAATTTACTAGTATCATTATCTTTAATATAATTAGATAGTAAAAATTCAAATTCATCTTTTGCAAATAATAATAAATTATATTTAACATATTCTAAATTTGAAAAATTAATATAAGTTGGTTGTCTATAAATATTTGTATTTAAATATATGAAATATTTATTAATATTATTTTTATCAACTTGGTCAATATTTATATTAAGTTTTAATATATTTTTATTTTCAAAATAATTTCTATATATTGTTAGTATATTTTCTTTATTAAATAAAGGAATCTGATTTAATTTATAATTTGTTTCATTTTTAATAAGATAATTTAATAATCCAACTCTGGATAATTCAGTTTTATTTAATATTTTTTGTAAATTATTATTAATAACAAAATCAACAGTTTGACCACGATTTATCTTTCTTAATCTAAATATACCCTGAGCAATATCTCTATATCTATTAAAAGATGAAACAGTAACAAAACCTTTTGCTAGTGGATATATTTTTAAATCTTGTCCAGTAATGTGTCCTTGGTCATAATAATAAAATCGATTGACTAAATCTGTAGTTAAAGAATTATATAAAACTAAATTTTTTTCTAAATCTAAAGCAACCGGTATATTTTTTTCATTTATAAATACAACACATTTTATAAAATGAGGATTTGGATTTGTATTATTATAATTAATTACAGCATTTACTATTAAATCTGCAACAATATTACTAGGATAACCAATAAATGTTGAACCAGTATCTATTATTGTATAGTAATTATTTTTAACAGCATAATTAATAATTTCATTAATATTAGATAATAAAATTAGAGAATTATTATCCCCAATAATACTAGCAACTACTGCACCATCAGCACCAACTTGTTTATCAACTTTAGACTCTAATGAATATTCTTTATTGACTTCTTCAGGAATACTTATAAATGGTGTTCCAGTAAATCCAACACGATTAGGACAATAAGAAGAAGACATAATATCAATAAATGATAAATTATTAACTTCCTTAATTACTAAAATAAATCTTTTTAATATAATTTCATTTAAGTAATATTTTAAAGGGAAATTTTTAATTAATAAATCAATTTGCTTATCATTAAAATCTTCAATTTTAACTTTATTATTTAAATCTGGATAAGAACCAGGTTCTAAATTTTTTGTTAATTTTTGATACATTATAATACCTTCATTATATTTAATATTAATATCAATTTGTTCCAAATATAATCTATTTATTTCTTCTAATAACAAAACTAAATCTATTTTTCTTAGTCTAAGTTCTGATTTATCAAAATAAGATATAATTGTTAATGCTATTACATACAGATAATCAGTAAATTCTGACTTTTCAGATGGTTTTTCATCTGCAACAAAGGGAACTGCTATAAAATATTCTCTTAATTCCTCTACATCTTTCATTTTACCATTAATATTATATAATACTGATGTATTATTTTTTTCATTAAATTTTAATCCAAAATTTTTTCTATGTAATTGTCTTAATATACTTGGATATAACTTTCCAAAATTATAAATAATATTCATCAAACTATAATTAACTTTTAAATCACCAAAATTTGGTATTTGTTCTAAAGATGTTTCAAGTAATATATTATAAGCTTTTCTATAATGAGAACCTAATGTTTTTTGAATTATAAAATTTTTATAATATTTCAATAATAATAAAGATGCTTTTTCATCTAATTCATCAGAATCTAAAAATAGTGGATTATCTTTAAAACTATATTTTTGTAATTCATCTCTAATTTCTTTTCCAATTTTACTAAAATATAAATAATAAATAAAATTAAATATTAATTTACAAATAATATTTTCATTTTCTATTTTTTCGTATTTTACTGAATTATCTATTTTATTAAATTGACTTTTAAGTGGATCAGCAATATCATCTACCTCATCAAATATTAAATAACTTGATTTAATTTTATTATCATATTCGTTTTTATATCCTATAAAATTATTTTCAATTGTTAATATTTTTGATAATTTTATAACATAATCAGAAATTAATGTAATTGATTTTCTAAATATATTTTCTGGTTTAAAATTTTTATCATTTTCTATTTTTTGTAAAAGTGTTCTATTCAAAAAGAAAAATATATTATTAAAATCCTTTGTATAAGATTGATATACTAAAGATTCTGGCATAATATGAATTATTGGTTTTTCTTTTTTATTTATATGATTGTATTCTAATAACATTAATGTTAATATAGGTGCTATGGTAGAAGATTTACCTTCACCCATCAACATTTGATGTATTTTTTGTTTATACGTTTGACTATTAGTTAATTCATTAAATAAATCATTAACAAATTTTATTTGATTTTCTCTAATTATATATCCTGCTAAATATTCAAAATATGCTAAATATATTGATTTTTCTGTATTAATATAAGATGGTTTAATAAATAATATTTTATATATTTCAGTACAATCATACAAACCAGTTTGTTTTTTAATATTTAAGAGTGATACTATTTGTTCTTTTACATTAAATAATTTTTTTATATTAATATAATTATTTAAAAATATTTTATATTCCCCATTAATATCTTCTAAAACATCAAAATTAAGATTAAAACTATTCTTGTTTACAATATTAAAATTTATTACATTTAAATTATATGTATCAATTATTTTAATTATTTCAGAATCAATTAAATTGTTAAAATTACTTAATTCTTCATACGTCATATTATATGCTTTTGCTTCATTAATTTGATTTAAGTAAAATAAATAATCTGTTTTAAATCCATTTTCATCTTCACCAATATTCAAATTCATATTCATATTTATTAGTGAATCATTATTTTTTGTTTCTTTAAAATATTTTTCTAAATTATTAAAATTATTCCAATCACTAAATTTTATTGTCGTATTAAATTTAATGATATTTGGGTCATTAATATTTAATAACATACTATTTGATTTATTTATTTTACTTGTTGAATTATAATTATACGCTTTAACATAATCAGAATTTGTAATTTTTAATGCATTATCTAAATTAATTTTAAATAATAATGCATTTAAAGCTGTTTCTAATATTGGTTTAGTATTTGACTTTGTATCTTCATTACTTTTAATTTCATAATTTATATTTTCTTTATAATTTAATGTATAATTAGATAATACTACTTTTTTTATTGGAAAAAAGTTTTTATTAATATCAATATAAAAATTAATTTCACCTTTTTGAACAAAATTTAAATCATTAACTATTTTTATTTCATTATTTTTATTATTAATTATTTTTTTGAGTTTATTTTCATCATTCAATAATCTATTAGAATTTAATATAAAATTATTAGATAATATTGCATCAAAATATCTTATTAAAATACTATCAGATTCTATAAATGGTGCAATATATAATTTATATTTTGTATTATTTTCATTTATATCAGAATTTATATTTTTAAGAATATTCGTTAATATTATATTAGATTCATTAAAATTATATCCATTTAAATTACATTTGAAAAAATATGCTAATGCTAAATAATTTTTTTCTATAAATATATCATTATAAACTGATTCAATTTCATATATTCCAATATTATCTTCTTTATTATTATTTTTGATAAATGTTCCAATATAAACAAACTTATTTGAATCATTTTGTCCTAATAAAATTGGAGTATTATATGTAAACCTTTTAATTATATATGGAATTTTTGATTGGTCTAAATAAATTTTCCAATCTCCATAAGTAAAATATGGATTAATATCATTATAATACCATGATTTACCAAGCTGAGGACAATAAAATTCATATTCATTATTATTTATTTTTAATGGTAATATTTCATTAAGTATTTCGTCAGGTCTACAATCACTGCATGAATTTACACATAATAATATTTTAAAATATATATTAACCAAGTTATTATTATTCATTATTTCCACAATTTTTAATAATTTTTTACCATTATAATTTATTAAATAACTATTTTCTAAAAGTTCTATTAATATTTGTTCATTTTTACTTTTATATTCAAATGCTTCAATAACACCTACTTTTTCATTGATATTTATATATGATTTATTATTTATGTAAGAATAATCAGTTCTAAAATATAATTGCATTAGTGATTCATTTTTTTCAAAAGTTTTTTTATTATCAATATTAAAATAAATTAAATATTCTTTATCTAATCCTTTATTAGTTATAATAATTGTATTTAAAAAATAATATGAATTATAAAAAGAATTTTCTTTATTATTTATAAATATTAATTTAATTTTATAATTTATTAAACTGTCAATATTAACTACAATTATGTTATTAGATATAACTGATGAAGAATAATTTTTTATGATAATTTTATTATTGATATTTAAGTATACATTATCTGATTCTTGTTTTAAAAAATTTACATGGAATACATTATTAACCATATAATAAAATCTATCATGAATATTAATTATTTTATTATTTATTATATTTTTGTTTTTATTTGTTCTTTCTATTATATATATGTCTCTGCTATTTATAATATTTGTTTTTCTTATTTTAATATCATTTTCATAAAAATCAGAACATATTATTAATTCTGCCATAAATTGATATGACATTAAATTTATATAAGTACTATAAGTTATATTTATGTCTAGTTGACATCTTAATATTAAGTTAATTTGTATACTTCTTAAATATTTAATTGCAAAATGAAAATTATATTCACAATCATTTAAATAATCAATTGTATAATTATCGGTGTTTAAAATTTTTTGTATTTTTTCTAAATTTAAATCTGAAATATTACTATTACTTTTTAAAACTAATGCATATATAAAATAATCAATAATTTTATTTTTTATGTAACTATTAATTATACTAATTTTTTTTAAATAAACATTTGCTTTAGTTTCATTTTTTAAATCATAAATATTTATTATTAATAATAAATTTAATAGTATTTTTTCATATTCCTCATAATCATGAGTACTAACAATATTTTTTGAAAATATATCATTAATTATATCAATATATTTTTCTAAATCTTCAAACTTAATATTATTAATATCAAACAATATTTTTGGTTTATCAACATTACTAGAAAATAAATATATTTTACTGTCTGATTCTTTTTCCATTCCAAAATATGGATATAAAAAATTATATTTATTTAAACTACCATTAACATAATTTGTAATATTACATAATATTTTACTTAAAGAACCATATGATAATGTAAAATAATTATAAACATTAAAAATATAATTATAATCAGGTCCCCTATTAATAGTAACATTTTGTTTAGATTGTTTATATATACCATTAATTTTTTCCTCAATATTAACTTCTTTTTCATAATTAAACTTCAAAATATTATTTTTAATTATTTCTGAATTTAATTTAATATCATTATCAAACTTATTAAAATATTCTTCATTACCACTACCAAATTGTATTTTTAATATATATAATTTAATTTGAGTATATAATAACAAATTATTAATATTATCTTTTTTATTTATGTCATTAATAAATTGTGATAATAAATTAGCATTTGAAATATTATCAATATTATCTAAACTATTAATCAACCTGTCAAAGTTAATAAAATAGGAGTCTACATTAATATAATAAAGAGACGGGTCATACCGATCACTTAACCCCTCTGGTCTAAAAATATTTTCAATAATTTTTAAATCATCTTTGTATGTATAACATAATTTATTTATGTTTAAATTATCATTATTAAATCTGTCAATACTATAAAATTGTTTGAAAACATACTCATTTCTATTTTGTGGATTTTTTATTTCATTTGATATAAATATATTATCTTCTAAATTCTTTTGATAATTACTATATAATTTTTCTTCATTATTAAAATATTTTTTTTTTTTTAATTTATTATACATATAATTTTTATTATTAATAAATTCTTCAAAATTAGTTATTAAATCATTACTATCAAAAATATCGATTGATAATTCTTTCAAATTATTATAATCTTTATTATTTATAATTATAGGTAACAATATATATTCATACAAATTAGTTTTTAATAAATATTCTCTAAATTCTTTTATTAAATTTAATTCTTCATAACTTCTAAAAATAAATGAGCTAATATATATTTTAAAATATTCTTTATATAATTTATCTTCTGATATTTTATTAGTATTACTACCTTTTAATAAATATAATATTATAATAATGGATAAAAAAATTATTTGAGTATAATCTTTAATAAAAACAAAATTTTTATTATTAGGTTGCAAATATTCATCATTTATATACCATTCACCTCTAAATTCATTTTTATCATCATGAGTAAAATGAGTATAAAAATCTGAATTTAATCTAAAAATAATATTATAAATATTATAAATATTGTTACAAATTATTTTTTCAAAACTTGCATCTAATATAATTTTATTATCATTTACTTTTTTTAATATATTAAAAAAATAAAAAGGCAATTTATAAATATAATGTTTTACTAAAAAAATATTTTTTATACCATCACGTATATCTAATAAATCTGTTACTAAAGTATTTATTTTATTTAATATTTCATTTAATTTATTAAAATTATTAATATTTTCTAAAGAATTATATATAATTTCATCATTTTCTTTTAGTTTTAATAAAAATTTATTTGCATTTTCAAAAATATTATTTATATTTTTTTTACTTTTATAATTATTCAATCCAAAATCTTTATTATATTCTAAATTAAGTAAACTATTATAATATTCATCTTTGGTTAAAATTGATTTATTTAAAATATTATTATCATTATCTACAATTTCATCTACATTAGAAAAATCAATTTTAATATCATTATTAATTTTATATAATAAAATATCATCACTCAAATTAAAAGTTATTTCTGAATTATTAGTTTGAATTTTATTATATATAAATGTTAATGATTCTTTATTTAATGAATCTATATTTTGATATATTTCTTCTATTGATTCGCGTAAATCAATTCCTCCATTTAATTTAATATCATTTGCATAGTTAACTATATTTACTTTATTTTTTATTAAATAAAGTAAATATTCATTAATTTTTTGTATTAAAACATAATTTTTATTGTCTAATTGAGAATTGTAATTAAAATCTACTAATTTATCGTAAATTAAATATAACTTACCTACATTATAAAATATATTAAATTCAGAACTTAATTGAAATTTAGTTATATTATCCTTAAAATTTATTTTTTTACCATCTTTTATAAATGTTTTTGTTAAATAATCAATTTGATATTTATTTTCAACCCATAAAATTTCAAATAAATAAATTAATGAATTAAATGTACAGTTACCTATTATTTGTAATGGTATATTTATTTGAAATAAAAAATTATCATATGTATTTAAAAATTTTATTTCTGAATTTTCATAATTAATATCAATAATATCTTTTAATAAAATATTATAAAAATTATCAGATACTATTTTACCATCAAATATATATAAAAATGTTAATAATTTAGCTACTTTATATTTTTCAATAATAAAACACATAATACCACCATCATCTAAATAATTATTTATACAATCTTGATAATAAGCTCCATCACCAGAATTAATTATATAAATTGCATAATTTTCATTACTTATTTTTTTATAATAAAATCCTATTGCATGACCTTTAGTTCCAAGCATTAAATATAATTTGTCATTTTTATTAATTATTTCATTAATAATTATTTCTACACAGATTTCAAAATATTTTTCTTTATCTAAATATTTATTAACTAATGTATATGTTTCTTTTGTAATTGAATCTAAACCCCATTTATCTACATCCTGTTTATTGATATCTAAAAAAAATTTTTCTAAAATATTTTCACCAGGTTCATCAGATTTAATTGAAGTTTTTTCTCCTGTTATATAATATAATTCCTTAAAATAAGGGATTTCATCAATCATTTTTTTATACAAAATATTTGTTCCGTTTTCATCATAAAATATATTATTATTATATGTTACTAAATCATTAAAATTATTATAAATATCAAAATTAGAATCTTTTATATAAAATACTTGATTTAATAAATTTTTAATATTATTATTTGTTTGTAATAATGTTTTTAATTCATTAATAGCATCCATACGAGTAGCACCACCTGGTGTTGTTGTATAATTGTCAAATAACCAAAAATCTAATATTTTACCAGCAATTGTATTTGATGATTTTGAATCATTCTTTTTATTATTAATACTACCACCACCTTTTTTTTCTATAAAATATTTTATTTTTTTTTTGTATTTAAACATCTAAACTATATAATAAATATATATTATATTATAATTTATTTAACTAATTAAATTTTATATAAAAATTGATTTGAATAATATATATATAGTAACTTATATATAAATTGTATATGATGGATTTAATATCTGATGTAGAAAATTTATTACTAGAACAGATTAATCATGAAAAAGATGGATATTTAGAAGATATTATTTATAATAATAATTTAAATTGTGAATTTGAAAAAAATCTTAATTTTATTCCTACAATTATCTCTAAATATAAAGAACAAAATGATACTGAAAATCTTAAAAAATATTATATTATGGCAATTGATATTGAACCTAGAATTACTTATTATATTGAAGAATTAGTTAATATTTTTTGGAATGAACAAAATTATTCACAATTTGAACAATATTGTTGGCTTGGAATTATGAATAATTCATCTAGTTGTGTTTTAAAATTATCTGAATTTTATTATCAATCTGGTAAGTTAAATCTTATGTCTAATTGTTTACTTATTGGTGTTAGAAAAGAATTTCCTATATGTATATACAAATATACTCATTGGCAATATGTTTTAAAAAATTTTTCTCTTATTGAAAAATATTTAATTAAAGCTATTGATATTGGTTTTGAAACACTATTTCGTAAAGTTGTTACATATCATTATTTTATTGAAAAAGATTATGAGTTAGTTAAAATATATTCTCATATCGCATTATTTAAAAGAAATGTTATTTTTGGTGCATGGATGTTGGGTTATTATTATCTTAAAATTGAAAAAAATTATGATAAAATGTTATATTACTTTTTAATTGGAGCTGAAAATAATTGCGATAAATGTATTTACACTTTGGGTTGTTATTATCACTTTATTAATCCTAATTATGAATTAGCTATTAGTTATTATCAAATGGGTGTTGAACTTGGTTGTTATAAATCAATTAATAATTTAGGATATTATTATTTTTCTGTTGAAAATTACCCTTTAATGAAATTTTATTTTAATTTAGGAGCAAAACATAATTATCCCAAATGCTATAATAATTTAGGTGATTATTATAATTCAGTTGAAAATAATTTATTTGAAGCTATTAAAAATTATTTAAATGCTATTAATAATTGTTATGTTGATTCTTATACTAAAATTATTAGTATTATTAATAATAAATTAGATACCAATGATTTAGAAAATTACTTGAGATTAGTTGAAGATTTTGAATTTAATTGTGAGAATAATTCACTTAAAAAAATATTTACAAATATTATTTTAATTATAAAAAATAAAATTGTTAATAATTGATTATTGATTTTTTATACAATTTTATCTACTTCAAATTTTAATCCTCCTCTACTTAAATCTTTTACAGGGATTTCAGTAAAGAAAAATTTACCTAATAACGGAACTGCTTTTGATAAAATATATGGAGTATATAAATCAGAAGGATTTAATAATCCTAAATTTTCATTTTTAGGTTCTAATATATATGATAAACCTGATAAAACTCCTGCTGCTACTTGAACTACCGTTGGGGTAAATATATCCATCACATTTGGATCAGATGAAGATAAAATTGAACCACACCAGTAAATTGATTCTATATTCTTCTTTCCACAATAAATTGTACATCCTACACTATCCCATCCAATTAATTTATCATCATAATCTACTCCAATATTATCAAATACTACAAAATTCTCATTAAAATTATTTATTCTTGCTGATAAATCGTCCGCATTTGCATGTCTTGATTTTCTCATGTATTTTTTAATTGAATGTTCTGCATATTTATTCATTTTATACACATATGTCATTAGGGGAGCGTCTGAACCTAATAACTCTGCTATATCAAACATCTCATCGTGATGGATTAATTTACCTTCATAGTTTTCAAAAAATAAATTACCATTTGAATCTAATGCAGGACAAATTGATGTTAAATTACTATTTAAACCTAATTCATTTAAAAACAAAACATCATATGGTAATTTTGAATTTTTTGTTAAATCTTCTAATAATTTAACTTTATCCATTGAAACTACACTATTGGGAATTTTTGGCTTGTAGTATTTATTTTTTCTACTGTATGTTAATTCAGTTGCATCTAAACCTTCACTTAAAATACCCGCAACACTCCATGTATTATAAATTACATCTGTTTTGGTGTCATATGTGTCTTTATTTTTATACATTTTATCAATTTCTGAAAATAAAATTGTTCCTATCTTGTAATCATTTATTACATGTTTTAATTTCTTTAAATCCCATATGTCTTTGGCATTTGGATGTCTCATTTTATTTAATTCATTAAATGCAAAAATGACATAATGTTGAATTAAACCTGGATTTTGACCAAATTCTAATAAAACATTACAAGATATTTTCTTTCTTTCTTTTACTTCTTTACAAATATTATCCATGTACACATGTTGATAGGCAATTGATGAACCATTTAAATCATCATTACCATCTTCAATACTTGTATTTATATAGTTTATATCTAATTCTAAACATCTTTTTACAAAAAAATATGTATTGGTTGCAAATGTTAAATCAATAATTATATCATGCTTTTTTAATTTAATTTTATCTATATAATAATCAAAATTTTCACATTGAACTTTTGCTATAAATTTATTTCCTTTTGGTAATTCGTTTTGAACTGGTCCATAAAATGCCTTTTCATATTTATCTATAATATATACACGTGTCATGTCAAAATCAAAATAATATTTAAAATAATTTAAAACACACTTTGCTACTGCCCCATATCCTAAGAACAGGATTTTATGTGATTTTAAATTAATTTTTTTTATATTTATTAAACTCCAATTTATATTCATATATATTTGTAAAACAAAATTTTTAATTATTAAGTATCAAAAAAATATTTTATACTAACTTTAACTATTTTATCCTCTATAAATAAAAATTATATATTAAATCAAATTATTATATATCAAATTAAGTTAATATATACCTAAACTTGTTAATATGTATCTTGCTAATTCATCCTGATATTCTTTATCATCACGTTCCATATCAAATGTAAAATATTTTGGTTCTATATTATTTACAAATTTTATTTCTTCTTTACTATCTATTTCTATCTTTGCATCACTTTGCTTTTTATCTACTTTTAATATGTTATTATTATTTTTTTTGTTTTCTTTTGGTTTGTCTTGTTTTTTATTAACAATTTGTTTAGTTATTTCTTCCTTTTTTTCAAAAATAACAATTTGTTTAGTTATTTCTTCCTTTTTTTCAAAAATAACAATTTGTTTAGTTATTTCTTCCTTTTTTTCAGGAATAATAACTTTATTTTTTTTATTATTATTCTTTTTTTTATTTTTACTTTTATTTTTGCTTTTATCAAATTCTAGTAATTCTTGAATAATTTTGTCATCATGAATTTTATTAGAAATTTCTTGAATTTTAAGTCTTTGTTTAATTTTTAAATCGAATTCATCTAAAAATTTTATTAAATCTGTATTTTTATTATTTTTCTTTTTGCATGTTTTTATACTATTTTGACAACTAATTAAAAAATCATTATTATCTAAAAGATATTCAATTTGAATTGCTTCAAATCCCAAATATACTATATCTAAATTATCGGATTCTGCTATTAACATTATTGCATTTTTTCCTGCTTTATTTTTATACAATAATTCCGGATCAAATTCTCTTGTTAAAATATAAGTTGTTATTTCATCCCATTTGTACATTAGTGAATATATTAATACTGTATTGTAATCTTCATCGTAATTATATGTCCATGATAATACTGGATATGTTCTTACCATTTCAAAAACAATATCTCTTAATTTTAAATTACAAGAATATAACATTTCATTCATAAAAATATGGTCTGTTATTATTGTATTTTTATTTATAGGAACTTTAATTAGTTGTTTACCTATTTCATATAAACCCTCATTTAAAAATCTTATTATTGTAT
>JACCDN011156308.1_pt1 | contig 20983 bp, 12 predicted proteins | sample 7441691 | NCBI WGS metagenome assembly JACCDN01 (sample SAMN15323439, study PRJNA562643) | freshwater metagenome | isolation source: river surface water | place: USA:Blue River Watershed | collected 2017-08-16 | reverse complement strand
TTGCTCAGAAATGGACAATGCCGATTCAAAACTGGAAGCCAGCTATGAATCGGTTTATGATCGAATTCAGCGATAGAGTTACTGAATAAGGGAATGGCTAGTTACACAGAATATTTTACAGACTCTAATAGTGCACCGATAGTGAAACTACAAGCGGAAAATATTGCTGCCTGCAGTGGCCGTGCACTGGTTACTTCTGTAATACCAAGCTCGTCGCGAGCATGTGCGCCTAATGCATCCCTAGCCATCAATTGCTTTACAACCTTCTTAGCAAAATCACGCTGCAATCCACGCTCAATATAAATAGTGGTTAGTTCTTCTATTTCATTGGGTAAATTTTCCTTGAGTTCCTCTCCTTCAAGTTTTAAAGCAGCTTTTTCGGTATCTGCTTGAGAGCTTACTGATATATATTCGCCTGCCGCCATAGACATAGCACCAGCAATTAATCCTGCAATCCCTGCTACAAATATTCCAGTATAGGGTGTATGAGCAGCAGCAACACCAATCAATAAGCTCGCTGTAGAGATAATGCCGTCATTTGCTCCCAATACTGCAGCACGTAACCAGCCGATTCTGTGAACTCTATGATATTCCTTGTGTAGCATATATTTCTAAGCCCCCATGAGTAATAAATATGAGTCGATTGGTTAAAGAGTTACTCTTGTGGCATATCAGATTTTTGTTTGTATGCCGAATTTCCCGGGATATCAGTGTCTGAATAGACGCTAATTATTTTGAGTGGTTTGACGTGGTCAGTATTACTTAGCCCTCTAAGAAGAGTGTCACAAGTATCCTTACTTCCCCCGGATATGGGTGGTGATATAAAATCAAATCGATTGTGGCACACGAGGTAGTGCAATCCTTACCCCGTAAACTCTTCTATGGGGTGCATGTTGATCCATTGCCGTAGCAACCGTTCTTGTATGTGCACGTCACATTGTTAGTAGTACAATCGTATGTTCCTTTCATCTGCCGTGGCTCCTCATTCTCACCATGCCTTGGCACAAGTTGCCATTGCCCACCAGCAGCGCTGCAATCCGTTGGATTTTTCGCTTTTTTACTTGTACAGGAAGTTGGTTGCCCTCCTGTTTTTTGATAATGTTTTATGCATTCCTGCTGGTTGCCGTTGTAGTTAGGACAATATCCTGCCGTATAATTTGAACAACTGTTACTAAAGGCTATTGAGCTAAAAAAAACTGCCAAAATAGGCATGGCAAAACAAGTTAGGAAGAATCGCTTGATGGCTTGATGGCATTAAAGCGCTCCTTTTTGTAGTGGCCTATATCTTAAATTACTAACATCCACACAATATACTATAAAATTATATCAAAAAACGGTTTTTTGCAACTGAACCAGAAATAACACAGAGCTTTATAATACAACTGTTCATAGTAGAGCGAATTACCTCAACAATGAATTTATTACTTGGCTGCAAGACCATCCTTACAACTGGAAGATGGTTAACTTTAGTAGGGAGCCTTGTCTGATAATTGATTCAAAATACATTTTACGACCAGGGTATTAATTGCTAGAGGAAGAAATGGTGTTTGTCGTTTGCAACAAGTCTCTAAACTGAGTTTCAATAAGTTGTGTTAAACCTCTTTCAAATCCACCACGCGTATTTCCACCATTAAATTGAACATAATAATTGATCGCATCACCAATAGTTTGCGCCTGAGCTTCTGTAATATCACCATTTAACATCATGGTATCAATCTCACTTCGCTTATTCGACAAAAAAATTTCCTTAGCCACCGCGTCGTCGTTACTCCGATCTGGTGTAGACAGTGTACGTCCTAATCTTGATAGCATATTGCCTCCATAACTCAATGAAATGCATTAATGTCGAAGTCATTATATCAAAACGATATTAAACAGATACTATTTTTATGGCTCACTATCACTAAGTTGAAAACTTATTGATATTCAGATAATGAATGCACTACCTTAAAAATTATTAAGCCAAAAAAGATTATTCATGATTCAGTAACCAACGTTTAAAATTAGGACCATCAATGAAATAGCCTAATCGATCTGGGCTCCGACCAATAATCATAGTACCAGTGCAAATGAATAACTTCGATTTTGAAACAGGCATTTTTCCCTTAATGCATACTCCATCAAAATGAAGCCAACCAATAAATTCATTTAGGGAAGCGCATCTATAAAAAAATTAAACATCTCTATGTATATCATTTTAAAGCGGCATATACCTATTGGATCAGGATAATTAATGGGCAATTAATTTGTGTAGAAAGTTTGTGGCAATCGCCAAGATTCTGGGCATAGCGAGGAATATCCTACAACAGGCACGGTATGAGAATGTTCATGAAGAATAAACCCGCAAGTCGCTACACTGCTTGCGGGCTATCATACGATTGCTAGTTTTGTACTTTGGTTGAAACCAGATGCTTTTGATGAGCACTAGCTGGTGCGTTTAAAAATCCGCCAAGAACACCCCATTGATAAGAGCTCGGAGTCACTAATAAATTGTAACTGTCTCCCCAACCGTGACCAGTAGACCACGCGGTCCAACCTACAAATCCATAGTCTTTGTCACCCACTGCATTATCTTTTAAATATTGTACAAAATCTGTCAAGGGTTGTTTGCAAGAGGTGGCGTCATTTCCTGCCCCAAACTCTGTTACAATGGCTTTTAGTTGATTGTTTTTGAGATACGTAACAAAAGCATCCAAATTAAAACCATCCGGCCCTTTTGTACTGAGATCGCTTTGACAACTATTTCCAGTGCCACTATAGTTACTGTCTAAATATTGATGAACGTTAATAAAAATATTAGATAAATCAGTAATACCGGCTTTGGTAAAATTATCTCTGGTGAACAGCGTTTCATTCGTATATTTAGTACCATTTGAACCAGTCCACATTTCTGTTGTCCAAGAATGCAATCCAGTCCAAGCATTTCCTTCAACCATAATAGGGCCCGTATAATTTTTACCGCGTAGCAATTTAATTAAGTCGGTTTGAATTGTAAAAACAAAATCATCAGGCACACTTACCGGTTCATTCATCAAATCTAGTACTACATACTTCATATCAATATCTTTATCGTTTTGTAATAAATCTACTAATTGTCCCCAAACTGATTGATAAGCAGTAGAATCAATTTCTAACGTTCCATCGGGACAAGGGCCCTGAGCTCCGCAACCAGAGTATTCCTTCCCATAAATCGAATAGCGCATATAAGCATGCATATCGATAATAGTATAGACATGGGCTTGAGTTAAGGTTGCAATTAATGGCCGGACAAAATTAACGTAGTACTCAGTACTAATAATGCCCTTTCCAGCACCATCCATTTGTAAGTAGTCCCAACTCATCGGGACACGAACAGTATTGATGCCTCCTTGAATAAAAGTAGTGGTATTAGCAAGATCTGAGGCAGAAGTGCTCTGATCTGTAATCGATAAATTGGGAATTACCGTTGCATTGACCACTTTATCAAACTCTAAACCTGACAAGTTCACCCCAGCAAATTGCCATGTAGGGATGGTGGTGGGCGCTTTGACCAAAGTGCTATTGATATCAATCGGTGTAAAAACAATCGCGCCAGATAATACGCCTGAACTGTTGACACTAGGATTAGAATAACTAACATGCACTCCGCCTCCTGGTGGCGTGTAGCTGCTAATACTGTTGTTGGTGCCATCTGCGCTCAATGAAACACCTAAATATCCTAAATAAGTATCTGCAGTTGAACAACCATTAAATCGTAAACTGCCCCCCGCGTAGTATTGATTGCCTGATGCGGCATTACCATCTACCGTTTGCCCAGGTGCCACTGACGTAATTTCTTTAGCCTCGTTTTGAATGCAAAAGTAAGGTTTGATTGAACCACCAGGCCCTACCCCTGCTATTTGATTTGTTATATTTGCTGCAAAGGCCATACTTGGTATCATCAAAGCTAGAGTAATCTGGTTTAAAAGGAATATATTTTTCAAGATTGAAACTCCCATTAATTTATACACACAATCAATATAGCAGATATAAATAAGAAGGGCTCCGTTGCAAAAAATATTGCTGCTTGTGGATACAGCAATTCGGTCCGAGCAATATCTCAGCGTAAATCATGATACCAGTGCAAATGAATCACTTCGATTTTAAAACAGGCATTTTCCTCTTAATGCATACTCCATCAAAATGAATCCAACCAATAGATTCATTGCATTCCTCACTCGCTCACACTCGTGCTATCATTGACTTTCACTGGAGCAACTCACCTACAAATTGACATGGTACCTGCGGCCAGACAAAAAATAAGGGAATGGTAATGAACGCTGCCATAACGTGTGCAAAAGCACGGACTTCAGTATTTAATCTCGTTTGGTTATTGAGTTATATTTCAATTGCCTCAGTTTCTGCTGCCATTATCACCCCAGCTCTTCCAGCGATCCAAACGCATTACATTTTAAGCCTAGGTACAGTGGAATGGATTATCTCCGCATTTCTAATCGGTTATGTGGTAGGTCAGTTGATTTATGGTCCGTTAGCCAATCAATATGGGCGTTTAAAAGCTTTAAAAATTGGACTAATTATTAATTTATTTGGGATAATTGTTTGTTTATTGGCAATAAAGAGCAATTTTTATTGGTTACTTATCATTGGGCGCTTAATTACAGCACTTGGTGCCGCTAGTGGGCTCGCTTGTACTTTCATGCTAATCAATGAGTGGTTACCCGAATCACAACGTAAAACGGCAATGTCTTACTCGGTCCTATCTTTTGCTCTCGGCGTAGGCCTTGCCGTCATGCTTGGTGGGGTGATTACTGAATACTGGAATTGGGAGGGCTGTTTTTGGTTTTTGCTGATTCATGGCGGGATGATGCTTTGGGGAACAAAAGTGTTCAGTGAAACATTAACCACATCTAAACCCATCCATCCCATGACCATCTTACGCGATTATTCTGTGGCGCTGTCTTCACCAAAATTGTTAATTTTCTCATTGGTAGTTGGGTGTTGCTCAGCGATATCCTATTGCTTTTCTGCAGCTGGCCCTCAAATTTCCCATGATTTATTGCAGTTATCTGCTGCACAATATGGTTATTGGAATAGCTTAAATATTGTTGGGATGTTGTGTGGTGGCTTTCTGGCAAAAGAACTTCTTGCCCGTTTTTCCGTAAACTGGGTAATTGGTATCGGCTTTTTGGGTGTGGCAGTTGGCATTGCGAGTTTGTTAATACTTTGGATGGTTGATGGTCACTCCGCATCGTGGTTTTTCCTAACAACAGCCAGCCTCTATTTATTCAGTAGTTTATTATTTTCTGGCGGCTCTCTCACTGCATCGAATGCTTTACCAGATAAAGCAAGCGCTGCAGCAATGATGAGTTTTGTAAATATGTGTTTCGCAACTGCTGCTGTCATACTCATGGGGTATCTACCACTGAATCCTCTATTGGGGTTTATCCTGATATTAGGCCTTATCTGGGCATTCGTAGTGGGGTTATTATGCATACGAAATTAGAACAATAAATCAGCACATGCGATTGCCTGCTAATGGCTTAAACGTGAATAAAATCGCGTTAATAGGAGAATCATCAGGCCCGTTAAGTTAGGGATGTTGCCATGTACAAAAAAGTTTTCCACCACAGCCAACAAACTTTGATTGATGGATAATGGAATCAATCAACGAATATGGAGGCGTTTTATAATGAGTAGTTCGTTAAGTAGAACCAGGTTTATCCCAAGTTATGTTGCTTTGATAATAGGGATGACACCATTAATAACTTATTCAAATACGTTTTTGCGCCTGAGCAAAAAAGTCTTGTAGATATTTTCAGATTCCGCTGGCTAAATTGGAAGAAACCCAATATCCTCTCTTTGAATTCAACAAAACATTCACTTTAGGAATACACCGATGCCAACTGGAACCGTGAGTCACTATAATAAGAGCAAGGGCTATGGATTCATTAGAGAAGACAACAACACTGCTGAAATTTTTGTGCATTTTTCTGAAGTTGAAATGGCTGGCTATAAAGAGTTAGAAATAGGGCAACGAATCAGCTATGAATGCAAAACAAGTGATCGCGGCCCATGTGCAGTCAATGTGAAAATTATTGAGGACTAAATAACCACTGCATGTTCACGCAAAGCACGGGTTTTTAATAGATTAGCCTAAGCGCGCTATCCAGCCAACCCAACACAGATCACCCCAAGGCCAATTAAAATACTACCTATCACCGTTGCCAAATTGAGATGATGTTCGTGAAATAATACCCACGTAAAGAGTATGGTAAATAATGGGTATGACAGCTCAATCAAACCTGCTGTTGTGGCATTTTTAGATTGGATCGATAGCACAATGGCGACACTGGCCACCATCACCACAACAAGCTCAATCAATGTTAATCGCATCAAAGACGGGTTCGCCCACAATGTCACTAAATCCGTTTTAAGCGTTGTGAAATAGGCGTAGAGGCCGATTAAAACAGCTCCTAAAAGCATTTCCAACGCCACCAATGTTATCAAAGAAATACGCTCACCAATTTTTTCGGAAAGCGAATAATTAAGCCCCCACAGAATGGCTGCAGATATTGCATAGATAAACCACATACTATTTTCTCCATCCATTGTCACTCGGCATAAGCCGTTTGTTTTATGCCTTCAATGGCAAACTTTTATGGACCAACTCCGATAAATCATTCGACATCGCGTGTTTATTCAATACATTCAATTGTGCTTGAATCAATATTTGACGCGGTTTGTCTAGACGTTGCCACCGAGTCAAAGGCAGGGCTAAGCGCCCACTTAGTTGGGGATTCATCGTATCGATATGTAGCAATTGCGTCGTCAAAAATTGATATCCGCTTCCCGTCGTAGCATGAAAATGCCTATGATTACCTTGGACAAAACAACCAACCAAAGAACGTACCCGATTTGGGTTCGTATACACAAAATCTGGATGAGCCAGCAGCTTGTGGACTTTGTCCAAAGCACCAGCCACATCCGCCGTTGCTTGCACCGCGAACCATTTATCTAAAACCAGCGCATCGTGAGACCATTTTTTATAGAATGTTGCACAAGCCCGTTCTTGCAATGCTTGGTCTTTACTATGCACCATGCCAACCAATCCGGCCAATTGATCCGTCATCGTCTTAGCCGTATTCAACAAAGTTTCGCAAGCATTTAACCACTGTGCTTCATCTGCTTTGAGCAATAAATACAAACATTGTAAGCGCAATTTGCGTCGCCCAATAGCTACACCATGTACCGCATCATCTGCACGCGCAGATTCTTGCTCAAATTTCATAGCCAAATTTGCAGCCAAAGCCGTTCCTAGTGCAATCAAAAATTTACCGCGTGCATCCACTAAACGGATGACATCGACCTCTGATTCACTGGCAATCAAATCTTCAAAACTGGGTGGCATTAAGAGTTCTGCGCGTAACGCCGGATCCAAGCGTTCATCCCCCAGGGCTTGCGCCAACGCAGAAAAAATATTGGCTAATTTCGGTTCCGCAGCCTGATTTTGCCCGCGATACAACAACAAAATCACCTCCCGCATTAATTGCTGTGCGGCATCCCATTTAGCATAGCCATTGGTTTCATGGCGTAATAATCCTAAGGTCTGTTCTTCACTGGCCGAGGTTTTTAAAATAATAGGCGCTGAAAAATCACGCAATAAAGAAACCAACGGCTGCGCTGACAATCCGTCAAAATGAAATATTTGATTTTCTTCACGTAACTCTAACAAAGGATTCTCTACAGAAATAGGTTGTCCTTCTGTATCAAACAACGCCATAACGATAGGAATATGAAAAGGAAGTTTTTTAGCCGTTTCTGCAGTAGGCCGACAAGATTGACGGCAAGCCAGCGTCAAACGCCCCTGGTCAAAACTCATATCTACAGAAACCGTGGGCGTGCCTGCCTGACAATACCAGCGCTTAAATTGATGCAAATCAACTCCGGAGGCATCTTCCATAGCTTTTACAAAATCATCAATCGTTACTGCTTGACCATCATGGCGCGCAAAATACAAATCCATGCCACGTCGAAAAGCGGCCTCACCCAATAAATGGTATTGCATACGAATGACTTCTGCGCCTTTGTTATAAATAGTCGCCGTATAAAAATTGGATATTTCTTGATAAGCGCTGGGTTGCACCGGATGTGCCATACTCCCCGCATCTTCCGGAAACTGGCTATTGCGCAAAGCTTTGACATCTTCGATGCGGCACACATCTCGAGAATTCATGTCCCGTGAAAACTCTTGATCCCGAAATACCGTCAGCCCTTCTTTTAAACTTAATTGAAACCAATCCCGACACGTCACCCGGTTGCCAGTCCAATTATGAAAATACTCATGCGCAACCACAGATTCTATTTGGGCGAAATCGTCATCGGTCGCCGTATCTTGGCGCGCCAAAACGCATTTGGCGTTAAAAATATTCAGCCCCTTGTTCTCCATCGCACCCATATTAAAATCTTCTACCGCGACGACCATAAACAGGGATAAATCATATTCTCGACCATAACGCTCTTCATCCCAACGCATCGCATGTTTTAAAGACTGTAATGCATGTGCACAACGATCTTCATTGCCGGGGTCTACATACAAATGCAACCCAACCACTTTACCCGATTGAGTCTTAAACTCATCACTACGACACGCCAAATTCCCCGCCACCAACGCAAATAAATAAGAGGGCTTGGGAAAAGGGTCGTGCCATACAACCCAATGGCGACCCTCATCTCCGTCACCAGCATCCTGCAAATTGCCATTAGAAAGCAAAATAGGATAAATGGCGCGGTCTGCAGTAATTTTAGTGGTATACACTGCCAAGACATCAGGTCTATCTGGAAAAAAAGTGATTCGACGAAACCCATGGGCTTCGCATTGCGTACAAAATAATTGTTTAGAACGGTACAAACCCGATAGTGCTGTATTTTTTTGAGGAAAAATTCGGGTGACAATGGTTAATTTGCAGACCTCCGGCAGATTGGATACTAACAAATCAGCGTTATCCTCCTGATAATCCGCTGTAGACAGCAGTTTATCATTTTGCCAAATCCCTTCTAGGCTCAGCTCATCACCGTGTAATCGTAGAGGTCCAGGATGTTGGCGCTCCAAATGCATTTCATTGCGGACTAACGCATAATCTTCATATAAATCAAACGATAAAAAAACCTTGTGCACTGCGAAATTAGGCGGCTCGTAATCCTTTAGGTAAATAGTGGTTGGCGTCGTCATAACTACTCCATTTTAAACGAATGTGGTGCATAAAAATCTTGAAACTTCCGTGCAATAGATCTTTGTAGTAGATTTCAACTACTTTTTCAAGGATAACAGATTCCATTCTACTAAAAATTAGTTCTATACTGTAGTGGGAAAACGGAGAGAGGGAATTTGTCATGGATACTCAAGATTTTCTGAATAATTATGTGCGACGTTATGAAAATAACAAAGAAGAAGAAATGAGCTTGGATGCTTATTTGGAATTGTGTAAAACTGACCCTTCTGCCTATGCAAATCCCGCTGAACGTCTCTTGATGGCCATTGGCGCACCCGAAGAAGTGGATACTCGCCATGACCCCATACTCTCTCGCATCTTTTCCAATAAAGTGATTTCACGTTATCCCGTCTTCAATGAATTTTATGGGATGGAAGAACCTATTGAACAAATCATTGGCTTTTTGAAGCATTCCGCGCAAGGCTTAGAAGAAACCAAGCAAGTGTTATATCTCCTGGGTCCAGTGGGTGGCGGAAAATCTTCTTTGGCGGAAAAATTAAAAGATTTGATGGAAAAAATGCCGATTTATGCCATCAAAGATTCTCCCATTAATGAATCGCCCTTATGTTTATTTGATTATAATGAAGATGCCGACATTTTGATGGATCGCTACGGGATCCCAAAACGTCATTTACGCTATGTCATGTCGCCTTGGGCCATCAAACGACTCACTGAGTTCAATGGAGACGTCCGACAATTTCGTGTGGTCAAAATCAAACCGTCACGCATGCGTCAAATAGCCATTGCTAAAACTGAGCCCGGAGATGAAAACAATCAAGACATTTCTTCTTTGGTAGGTAAAATTGATATTCGCAAACTCGAAGATTTTTCTCAAAATGACCCAGATGCTTATAGTTTCTCCGGAGGTCTGTGTCGTGCGAATCGTGGACTGCTTGAATTTGTTGAAATGTTCAAAGCACCGATTAAAGTGCTGCATCCTCTGCTGACCGCCACCCAGGAAGGCAATTACAACCCTACGGAAGGGCTATCTTCTATTCCATTCGAAGGGATCATTCTCGCGCATTCCAATGAATCAGAGTGGCAGGCTTTCCGGAATAATAAAAACAATGAAGCCTTCATTGATCGGATCAATATCGTCAAAGTCCCTTATTGCTTACGCGTATCTGAAGAAACCAAAATTTATCAAAAACTCTTGGACTCCAGCTCACTCTCCAAAGCAGCATGCGCGCCAGGCAGCTTACATATGTTGGCCCAGTTCTCAGTATTAACTCGTCTGAAAGAACCGCAAAATTCCAGTGTGTATTCTAAATTGCGGGTTTACAATGGCGAAAGTCTCAAAGATACCGACCCCAAAGCCAAATCCTACCAAGAATATCGTGATTATTCTGGTGTAGATGAAGGGATGACCGGGATTTCCACCCGTTTTGCTTTTAAAATTTTGTCCAAAGTATTTAATTTCGACCAAAGTGAAATTGCTGCCAATCCGGTGCACCTGCTTTATGTGTTAGAGCGCCAAATAGAGCAAGAGCAGTTTCCCCAAGAAGTCCAAGAAAAATATATGGCGTTTATCAAAGAACATTTGTCCGCCAAATATGTAGAATTCATTGGCAAAGAAATTCAAACGGCTTATTTAGAATCTTATTCCGAATATGGACAAAATATTTTTGACCGTTATATCACGTACGCAGATTTTTGGATCCAAGATCAAGATTATCGCGATCCAGATACCGGCGAGATATTCGATCGCTCTGCCTTGAATACAGACTTAGAAAAGATAGAAAAACCTGCCGGTATTTCTAACCCTAAAGATTTTCGTAATGAAGTAGTCAACTTTGTTTTGCGAGCACGCGCCAATAATCATGGGGTGAATCCCAAATGGAATACTTATGAAAAATTGCGAGCTGTGATTGAAAAGAAAATGTTTTCGAATACCGAAGACTTGCTCCCAGTGATTTCATTTAATGCAAAATCATCTGAAGATGACAAGAAAAAGCATGAGGAATTTATCTCGCGCATGGTAGACAAAGGGTATACCAGAAAACAAGTACGTTTATTATGTGAGTGGTATTTACGAGTACGAAAATCACAGTAGAGCATATTCGCCACGCAACAACCAATAACTCGGCGGGAACCCCTCACCCGCCTTGTTGGCACCCTCTCTCGATGTCCGGAGAGAGAGAAATAATGAGGGAAGTTCTTTGGAAGGCAGTATGACTCAGTTCATTGATCGACGCTCTACTCGCCATAAGGGGACCGTGAATCGGCGGCGCTTTATGCTGCGTTATCAAGATCACCTTAAAAAAGCCGTCTTCGATGCAGTCGGTAAACGCAGTATCACCGGCATTGATCAAGGCGAACAGGTCATCATCCCAAAAAAAGACATTGCTGAACCGATGTTTCAGCATACTAATGGTGGTCTGCGCCACATCGTCCTTCCAGGTAATGATCAATACATTACTGGTGACAAAATCGAACGTCCCGAGCAACAAAATGGTCAAGGCGCAGGCGCAGGTGACCCTAGTAATGAAGGCGAAGGCAGTGATGATTTTATTTTTGAACTTACGCGCGAAGAATTTCTAGAATATTATTTTGAAGGATTAGAATTACCCGACCTCGTCAAAAAAGAGCTCGCTCAAATCAATACGTTTAAAACAATACGCGCAGGTTATAGCACAACAGGCATTCCTACCAATATCAATGTCCAGCGTTCTATGCGCCAAGCACTTGGCCGCAAAATGGCCGTGACCGCTCTTTTCAAACGCCGATTAGAAGCAGCCGAACAGAATTATTTATATCTCAAAACCATCGACAGTGATCGACTTACATTAGAACAAGCTCTGAATGAGATCGAATTGATTAAGAAAAAAATCGTGGCTGTCCCTTTTATTGATACGATAGACTTGCGCTATAATAATCGGATAAAAATACCCGCTCCCGCCACCAATGCGGTTATGTTTTGCGTCATGGACGTGTCAGGCTCTATGGATGACATCAAAAAAGATATTGCCAAACGATTTTTCATTTTACTGTATCTATTTTTAAAGCGCTCTTATAGCAAAATCGAGTTGATTTTTATTCGCCACCATACGTCTGCGAAAGAAGTATCAGAGCAGGATTTCTTTTATTCGCGCGAAACAGGCGGCACCGTTGTGTCGAGCGCGTTAGAGCTTTTACATCAAACTATCCAAACTCGCTACAATCCCAGCGCTTGGAATGTGTATGTCGCGCAAGCTTCGGATGGAGACAATTGGAACGCTGATTCCCCCCATTGTATGGATATACTACGCCAAAAAATCATTCCTCTAGTCCAATATTTTTCTTATATTGAAATCATGCCACGACATCATCAAAGCTTGTGGGAAGGCTATGCGCAGTTAGCTGCCCAATATTCTAATTTTGCCATGCAAAATATTGACCAAATATCCGATATTTACCCCGTATTCCGTGAACTGTTTAAAAGGAAAACGGCATGACAGATAAAATCTTATCAACTGGCTCGGAATGGACATTTGATTTGATTGCAGCCTATGACCGTGAAATTGGAAATTTGGCTCGCGATTACAAATTAGATACTTATCCCAATCAAATTGAAATGATTTCTGCGGAACAAATGATTGATGCCTATGCTTCGACAGGAATGCCAATTAATTACACCCATTGGTCTTTTGGAAAACGATTTGTCTCTATAGAAAAAAGCTATCAACGCGGTCACATGGGGTTGGCTTACGAATTAGTGATCAACTCTAATCCCTGTGTTTCCTATTTGATGGAAGAAAATACAATGGCGATGCAGGCATTGGTCATCGCACATGCTTGCTATGGACACAACTCATTTTTTAAATCTAATTATTTATTCAAAATGTGGACATCGGCGGACGCCATCATTGATTATTTGGTGTTTGCTAAGCACTATATTAGTGAGTGCGAAGAACGCCACGGAATTGGTGCCGTTGAAACCATACTAGATGCGTGCCATGCGCTCATGAATTACGGTGTCGATCGCTATAAACATCCTACTCCTTTGTCACTGCAAGAAGAAAAAATTCGCCAACAAAATCGTGAGAATTATTTGCAATCGGAAGTCAATGAATTGTGGCGTACCGTGCCCAAAAGCAAAAATTTGGCTGAAACCAAACAGAAACAACAATTTCCAGCAGAACCTCAAGAAAATATTTTATATTTCATCGAAAAAAATGCCCCGCTCTTAGCGCCTTGGCAACGCGAGATCGTGCGCATCGTACGCAAAATTGCGCAATATTTTTATCCCCAAAAACAAACCAAAATCATGAATGAGGGTTGGGCATGCTTTTGGCATTACCGGTTATTGCATGATCTCTACGATGCAAAATTGGTTACAGACGAATTCATGTTGGAGTTTCTCCAAACGCACACTTCGGTCATCGCACAACCCGCCTACAATAGCCCTCATTTTTCTGGGATCAATCCTTACACATTGGGTTATCATATGATGCAAGATATCCGTCGCATCGCCGAAAATCCTACTGAAGAAGACAAGCACTGGTTTCCACAACATGCCAATACTGATTGGTTACCTACTTTAGATACCGCAATGCGTTGTTACAAAGATGAAAGTTTCATTGCACAATTTCTTTCTCCAAAACTCATTCGCGATCTCAAATTATTTCATATGCTGGATGATGAACGTCATCCCTCTTTGCATATTGGTGCTATTCATAATGAAGAAGGATATCAACGCATTCGTGAAGCTTTGTCCAGTCAGTATAATTTAAGCCATAACGAGCCGGACATTCAAGTGTTTCTGGTAGATGTGAATGGGTCACGCGATTTAACGCTACATCATACGCAATATCAAAATATGCCCTTACATCCTCATACTACGAATGAAGTTTTAAAGCATCTACATACGCTATGGCAATTTCCTGTTAACCTGAAATCATTGACCAGTGATGGACAAACGGTTACAGAGTTTCACTGTCCGCCGAAAGAGGTGTAGAAAATGGCAAAATTGCGCCGCGCTATCACGACAGCGCCACAACCCGTGCGTGGAGAAACACTAGTCGTTACAGAAGATCTCATCGCTAGATTTATCGCTCATACACGCGCTGCACCGGATAAAATCGCGATCATAACCAGCCAACAATCACTAACCTATCAACAGCTTTATCAAGATGTCCTATATTGGAAATCACTCCTCAATCAATATACTCATAGCAGAGTGATCATCTGTCTGGACCGAAGCCCACATCGCTCTGTTTTTGGCAACGCAATGGTTAGACATCACTTATATTCCAGTAGATCCCTCTATTCCAATAGAGCGATTACGAGCGATCATTATAGACAGCCAACCCCAACTATTGATTTATGATGTCAATACACACCCTCAGTTCGAGGAACTACCCTGTACTTTGTTTAATGTGGTCGAAAGGCTATCCTCGCCGCGATCCTTTTTGGAGGACAGTTTAGAAAATTATGTACCGACACCCTCTGGAATCGCCTATATTATTTACACCTCTGGTTCTACTGGGAAACCCAAAGGCGTAGCAATTCCACGTCATGCCTTACACAATCTATTAACGAGTATGAGCCAATGTTTGTTGCAGGAAGAACATGCTCTGGCCTTAGCCATCACTACCATTAGTTTTGATATATCAGTTATAGATATATATCTCCCATTTTGGCAGCAAAAAAGCGTTTTTATTGCTAATCAACTCCAACATAAAGACCCTTTAAGTTTAGCAGAAATACTCAATAATTATCCCATTACGTTCATCCAAACAACTCCTTCCGGATGGAATATGTTGCTTAATTTAGAATGGACCAGTCAACTCAATTTGATAGCAGCCTGTAGTGGCGAACCACTCACTAAACCATTAGCGCAGCGCATATTGGAAAAAGCATCTGTACTATGGAATATGTATGGCCCGACCGAAGCTACGGTCTGGTGCGCATCCAAACAAATCCTGCCCAATACGCCCATTACCATTGGGCGCCCCATCCACAACATCGAAATGCGTGTGATGGATGAAGAGCAGCAGATTCTACCACCTTATGTAAAAGGGGAATTATATATCGGTGGTATTGGATTGGCAGAAGAGTATATCAATAATCCCGAGCTCACGAGTAAAAAGTTTGTGAGTTGTCAAAATGCTTTACTAAATCGTTTGTATCAAGTGGGCGATTTGGCATGTACCACTGAAGAAGGCGAATTCATCATTTTTGGTCGAACGGACAATCAAATTAAATTACATGGTTATAGAATTGAACTAGAAGAAATCGAAGCACAGATACAGGCTTTTCCCGGTATTCAAGAAGGGGCCGTGACAGTGCACCATGAACAATTGATCGCATATATCTCATGGTTGTCAGAGGAAGCATTTTCTAAACCAAAGTTCATTCAGCATTTAGCCAAATATCTCCGAGAGTATATGGTACCTAAAAACGTTACTTTATTAAAGCAACTCCCCAAAACAGTCTCAGGCAAGATCGACAGAAAAGCACTGCCACTTCCGGTAATAACCCCATCACTTACCCCCAACACATCTCAATTAAGTGCGACACAATTATCTTTGACCCAGATTTGGACAGAAGAACTGTCCCATGACACGATAGGGATCAATGATAATTTTTTCGAATTAGGCGGGCATTCTCTAATTATGGCGCGTATCATCGTTAAAGTTGCGCAGCAACTCGGCAAAGAAATGCATTTACAAGATATCTATCGTGCCCCCACGATAGAACAATTTTCAAAGCTTGTGGAACAAGCATCACTTGCGGCGAAAAAAACCAGGTTGGTTCCAAAGCATGCGCACGCACTTCCATTGCCGGATTTCACATTTATGTTTTGGCTTTCTCAAGTTTTCGACTCTCCTGGTATGACCCGTAATGTCGTCGGTCGTCGACGAGTGCAAGGCGTCTTGTATAAAGAAAATTTAGATTTGGCATTGCAATTAGTACTTAAGAATCAAAAAGTTTTTTCTTATCATATCCATCACTATTACCCTTTGCAGACTCTTTGCACTCTACCATCCATAAAATCTAAACAATGGACAGAAACAACGCTTTTCCATCTTTCAGACACAGAAATTGAGCCCTATCTCACACAAAATTATAATAATCTATTTTACAAAAAAACTTGGCGCTATAAAACACTTTGGATACACGCTCATTTGTATCATTTAAAAAATGATCAGAGCGAATTGCAAATATGTATGTCACATATGATTGCTGACGAAAAATCTGTCTCCATATTTTTTCAAGAGCTCTCGAAAATGTATCTGCTTCTCGCGCAGAACTCTCACTTACCTGTTCTAGACACTCATGAGTCTTACCAAGATTATGCCGCACAACAGAATAACGCTATGCAATATCATGCACATACTGACCAAATTTTTTGGAAAAAATATTTACAAGACAGCGGTTTGTTACCTATTCCCCATCAATTTTGGTTAAAAAAAGGCAGTCCCATCGCAACGCATATTCCATTACCAGAGTCATTCACCTTAAAATTACAGCAATTTTGCACAAACCATCATGTGGGATTAAATGATGTAATCAGTGCTGCGGTCAGTCTGGCATTATTACAATGTTGTCAATATGACTCTCAGTACTTACACCAAAAACTATGTTTTGGGATTATCAAATCCACACGAGACGATCCACTATATGACCATGTCATAGGCTGTTTTTTACGCATGGATGCCATCAAACTCGATTTAAATAACCAACCAACTTTACTCAGCCTGGCCAAACAATCTCAACAATCTGTTTATGAAACTACTACTTATCAACGCGCATCATTTCTTGTTAAAATAGGTGCGATTGGGAAACTTCAAACAACTGGCAACCGTCTCATAAAGCTTTTTATTCGCAGCTCGCTGAATTTCCTACGCAAATTATTTCCAAAATTAGAAATCAACGTTAATTGGATAGAAGCATGTGAAAATATTGTCGCTTGGGATAAGAAAACCCAACTTCTAATTAATATCAATATTCTCAACAATTTTTTGAATAATAACGCCCCCTCAACTCAACCAAATTTTCTAGGATTAACTCATAAACCTATTCCATTACACCCATATCCTAATTTTCTTGATGAATATATTTTTGATATTATGCTACATCGAAATAATGATCAAAACCTACCATTTTTGATCATCACCGCTCCACTCACCTCAGATTTTCAAAAACGCTTTGGCGACACATTAGTATCTATTATCCAAGATTGCCCGATATAGGTGAGATGGTGTTGCTTTCATTTCATAAACTGCGGTATTTTATTGAATATCATCCACTTAAGCACTTCAAATATGATGTCACTGTGGCGTTCCTCAAAACAAGTCAAACAAAAAGCACTGACTCCTAAGGGAATGAGCACAGAAAATTTGCACAGTCTCTTTGAAACACAAGTTATTCGTCATCCAGAACGGATTGCCGTAGTCTGTGACTCTGCCGAACTTACTTACTTTGAGTTAAATCAGAAAGCCAATCAATTGGCGCATTATTTAAAAGCAGCTGGCGTTGCATCGAATACATTGGTTGCCATCCAACTACCACGTTCTATTGAGCTCATTATTAGTTTTTTAGCGGTATTAAAAGCCGGTGGCGCTTATGTGCCCATTGCTCCGTCTTATCCAGCTAGTCGGATCAGTTTTGTTTTAGAAGACAGCCATGCCGCATTTCTTATTACGCACAGCGCTTTGTTGGGTGATTTTGAATCCAAAACTGCGGTACCCATTTTCCTTGATCTAGAACAAGAAAACATTGCCAAACACAACAGCATGAATATTGATTTACCCGTTTCATCGCAGGATCTGGCTTATGTCATTTATACATCGGGTTCCACCGGACAACCCAAAGGGGTACTTGTAGAACACGGCAATGTCGTCAATGCAACCACTGCAAGCCTATCCGCATTTTCCTCCGAGCCGATCACCAATCTTTTATTACTATTGTCTGTCGCCTTTGACGGATCTTTTGCTGGCATATATTGGACTCTGAGCCAAGGTGGCAAGCTGGTATTGCCGAATGAGACGCTTTTTTTAGAACCTTCTTATATCAATGCATTGATTCGAGATCAAAAAATATCCGACGTACTATGCACGCCAACTATCTATCGTTCTTGCATGGCATTTATCAGTGATCAAGAGCGAAGTTTATCGCGGATCATGGTGGGTGGCGAGATCTGCACCGAGCAATTGGTAGTAGAGCATAGTCAATTATTTCCAAAAGTATCCTTAGTCAATATTTACGGTCCAACTGAAGCCACCATATGGGCCAGTTTCATGACTGTTTATGACAAAAAAACCCTTAAGAAGACTAATAGAATAGGCATCGGCCGCGCAATAGACCATGTAGAAATTTATATATTAGATCAGAGTTTACAACTATGCGGTCCAGGTCTTGAAGGAGACATTTATATAGGCGGCAAGGGTATAACGCGGGGCTATCTCAACCAACCCGAATTAACCGCCCAACATTTTATTGCAGATCCCTTTGCCGAAGCTTCCCGTTTATACAAAACGGGCGATCGCGGTTGTTATGGCACAGATGGCAATATTGAATATTTGGGGCGTGTGGACAATCAAATTAAATTACTGGGACATAGGATTGAATTAGAGGAAATTGAAGCCGTTTTAAGCAGCTATGCAAAAATTTCCCAGGTAGTGGTTGTAGCCCAAGCAGAGGAGAACATTCCCCTACGCCTCATTGCTTATTTAAGTAATCAAAATAAATTGGATGCCTCACAGCAAAAAAAATGCATTACAGCATTGCATGAATATGCCAAAGAAAGCTTGCCCAAATATATGTTACCAACTGCCTATGAATTTCTTGATGAGTTACCCTTGAGTCCCAATGGGAAAGTCGATCGAAAACAATTATCGACCCTACCAAAAAAAGACTCACAACCCCATAGTGTCAGTCCAAAAACCGACATAGAAACCCAAGTCCATGCGCTATGGGTTGAAACCCTGCCTATCAAACAGATCGCAATGGACGATAATTTTTTTGCATTAGGAGGGCATTCTCTTCTAGCAGCGCGCATCGTTGCCAAAGTTTCGGAGCAATTAGGTAAAACAACGAATGTGCATGCACTTTATCATGCCCCTACCCTTGAACAATTCACTAAAATCGTGGAACAAGCGCCCCCTGCAGAAACAAAAAACACCCTGGCTTTAGAATATCCGGATGTGCTCCCATTACATGAACTTCAATTCATCTATTGGGTGACGAAATTTGCAGAGCCCAAATTAAGAAAATATAATGTGGTGGACCGCCAACGAATTCAAGGATCTTTGGACAAAACCGCCTTGGACGCGGCCTTACAATGGGTTTTACATAAACAAGATGTTTTTTCTTACCATATTCATCATTTTTACCCTTTACAAACGCCTTGCACCAAACCATCCAAGCAATTCCGACAGTGGATAACCACTTCTCTCCAGCATCTTTCCGATGCAGAAGCAGAGTCTTATCTCTCTCAGCGTTATGCTGATTTGTTTTACAAAAGATTTTGGCGCGTCAATACCCCGTGGATACGGGCCAATTTATATTATTTAAATAATGATCAAGTTGAATTACATATCTGCATGTCACATTTGATTGCAGACGAACGCTCCATGGCTATATTTTTTCGCGAACTATCCAATGCCTATCTCTTTATTACGCAACGGTCCACATTGCACAATCATGAGCTATTACAAAACTACAAACATTATATCACGCATAAAAATAGCACTGTGCAGCAGCATGCCAGTACTGACGAGGATTTTTGGAAACACTATTTACAAGATACCGGCTTATTTATAGTCCCTACACAATATGTTGTAGCAAATCGTGCAATCGCCGCTACACATATCCCCGTATCCGAATCGTTTGGCTTAAAATTAAGCCAATTTTGTGCTCAACACTGCGTTGGATTAAATGATGTATTATGCGCAGCAACCAGCCTGGCATTATTTCAATGCTGTAATCAAGATCTGAGTTGCGTACCACATAAATTATTAATCAGTCATCTCAAATCCACGCGTGACGAACCACAATATGACCATGTCATGGGTTGCTTTTTACGAATGGATATTCTCAAACTGAGTTTAGATCACCAAACAACCTTAGTGGATTTAGCCAACCAGGCCCAGCAATCCGCCTATGAAACATCGCTCTTTCAGCGCGCTTCGAGCCTAGTCAAAATTGCGGCTATTGGCAAACAACCTAAAATAAAAAAACCGTTGGTAACCTTTTTTACCGGCATCGGGTTAACTTTGCTTGCCAAATCTTTTCCCAAATTTCAATTGAACAAAAGTCTTATCAACGCTTGTAAAACATTAGCTGTTGCGGATAGAACCCAGCAATTTTTTATTAACGTGAATATTCACAATGATTTCTTGATAGAACCCGAACAGCCACTTCCGACCGATTTATTGGGATTACCCAAACGCGATATCCCACTTTATGCTTATCCAGCTAGAGTCATTCCTTATACGTTGGATATCGCTTTTCACCGCACCAATGACCAAAACATGCCTTTCATAACGGTTGCTACTAATCTTATACCTGCCTTTCAAAAAAAGCTTGGAGAAAATTTAATATCTATTATTATGATGGAAGATCATTCGTCGCGAGCTCCTCAGGATGACGGACTTGGTCTTAATCAACAGGAAGCAATATCATGAACGTGATACACGCTTGGTTTGAGCAACGCGTAGCCCAAACTCCAGAAGCAATTGCTATTAAATGTGGACCACAGTCTATTTCCTATCAAACTCTCAACGATTGTGCTAATCACCTTGCGCTAC
>JACCDN010234075.1_pt1 | contig 21015 bp, 23 predicted proteins | sample 7441691 | NCBI WGS metagenome assembly JACCDN01 (sample SAMN15323439, study PRJNA562643) | freshwater metagenome | isolation source: river surface water | place: USA:Blue River Watershed | collected 2017-08-16 | reverse complement strand
TGTGATGGGTGTATTGACGCTAGTAGGTATTGACAAGTTGTTTTGAAATTTACTTGGTAAGTAGTAATTCACTTTTGAATTAAGTTTGGGGTCTAGAAGGATTTAGCCCATTTTGCCCGCTGCGCAAGAACCGTTGTTCTAAGTTGAGTTCAGCGTTGGAGCCGTGCTTTTGAATATCAAGTGTCTTTTACGACAGTTTGGTGGTGGTGAATATCAATTGAACAATCTTCCATTAGCGGGACGATGGCAATTCCGTCTGGTTAAGCCTGTACGCTACCCCTAGTGGCTTGAGTTCAATTCAGACCACCGGTATAGTGTTCTCGGCAGAAAGCAAAAAGGCTGCGTTACAGCGCAGCCTTTAAGCCCCCAACACAGTTCGATCGGGGTGTTTAGACAATTGATCGTCTCCACAGACCGACATATTGCCACGAAACAAATCTGTTGATCGAACTTTTTTTAATTCGGGTTTTCCCGAGAAAGAGAGTTTTTATGCCACGTAATCCAAAACAGACAAGTGAGCCTGTTGCGAAAGTAGCTTCAAAGCAGATGAAAAACCCGAGCGCAACAAAGGCGGCTAAGTCAACAGCCGCTTCTGCGTTGTCGCAGGCGCCTTTGAAGAAAAAATCTAAGTAATTATTAGGTTTCAGGCTGAATTGGAAACCTGATTCAGCCTGTTTCAAACCTTACGTAGTGCTCTTGAATAAATGCTTTACTTATGATGGCATCGTAATGAAAGTAATTTCAGGGTTTCAATATGGTGCCTATCATCAGTGTTGGGCACTAAAGGTAAGCAGATGAAAATTATTCGAAGCAAAGAATTTACCGCTGAACGCTCTTGGGGTGCTTTGGACATTGCCAATATGGGTGGCATCACAACACGACTTCATTGGACGGAGCAACCCTACAAATGGCACGTCAATGATGGGCAAGAGGTTTTTGCTGTTTTGGATGGGCGTGTTGAAATGAAATATCGCTTGGATGGTAAGGAGCTTTCAACGGTGCTTGAAACTGGAGATGTCTTTTACGCATCTATTGGCACTGAACACGTTGCGCACCCCATCGGTCCCGCTCGTATTCTTGTTGTTGAAACAGAAGGAAGTGTTTAGTAGCAAATAGCAATTTCAGCTTTGCCTAGAAAAGTTGCTATTGGGGCTGCTCACAATACTATGAACAATGCGCTACCTACAGACATACTGAACTTCTTTGCCAAATACAAAGAATCCTTCAATCATTTGGATGGCGTTGCTGTTGCTTCGCTTTATCGTGTTCCATCAGTCATCGTAGATGATGCGAGCTACACGATTTGGGATACATACGAAAAAATTGAAAACAATATGGTGGCTTTGTGCGAGATATACAAACAGCATAAATTCCAACAAACTGATTTTCAAATCAATCAGTTCATATTACAAAACGAAAACTTCGCAGTTGTTGATATGCGATGGACAATTAAGCACACTGACTCAAGTCCGCCGAATGTGTTCAATACGACTTACAACATTCAAAAGATTGATGGTGAATGGAAAGTCAATCTTGTGTCTGCCTATAGTGAGAAACGACTGAAGAAAATTGATTGAGTTCAGCGTTGGAGCCGTGCTTGTGGGTTGATGTGGAGAAAAAACGCTTGACCATCGCTACTAAATCATTCAAACTTTTACCAATGTTCACTAACTTGTCCAACGCAAATAACTTTGCTTATGTCGCTACGACAGGTCTATTCACGTTCAATCTACAAGAAATGAAATTGTTATAGGCGGACTATGTGAACTAACGGCAATACAAAATGCCACCCTACAAAGCCCGCTTACCAAGCGGGCTTTTTTGTTGTCCAAAACTAACTCAAAGGATGATTGAAATGAGTGATTTGAAGTTTTCTATTCGCAGAGCTGTGCCTGATGACGCTAAGGGATTTTGCGAACTAATGGATGATGAGTCAGTGTTTGGTAGCTTACTTCAAATGCCATTCCCTACTGAATCAACTTGGAAAGAACGCATTGGAGCGAAATCAAATGAAGGCGATCTACAACTCGTGGCTGTGAGTGAAGGTAAGCTTATATCTGCCGTAGGTGTTGTTGGTAATCAAAGGATGAGAAGGCGTCATAGCTGTTTACTTGGAATCTCGGTTATCGGATCCGCGCAAGGCAAAGGTGTAGGCACAGCAATGATGAAGGCAATAACAGAATATGCTGACAAATGGACAACATTTACTCGGATTGAACTAACAGTCTTTGCTGACAATACAAATGCTATTTCACTTTACAAGAAGTTTGGATTTGAGGAAGAGGGGTTGTTGCGTCACTATGCGCTTAGAAATGGGCGTTTTGAAGATGTGATTTCAATGGCACGATTCAATAAAAATCAAGTATTCGTTGAGTGAAATAATGAACTTTATGAAACTCACAACGCCATCTGTTGAAATTAGTGAAAGTTATTTTGAGGCTTTGGAAAAAGGCTTCGTGGATAGGTCGCGCGGAAAAATTACAACCGACAAAGACATAAACATCATCAAAAATGACTTCTCTGCTTTCGTGCGCACATTTGATGATTTGGAAGCATCAGCAGATTTGGTTACTTTGCCTAATGGGGACAAAGTTGAACGATTACCAAGCATTACAAGATGGATTTGGGATGAAGATTTCGCAGGTTCAATCTCATTGCGATGGCAGAAAGACACAACTGACTTGCCCTATTATTGTTTAGGGCACATAGGGTATGAAGTTGTGGAATGGAAAAGAAATAAAGGGTTGGCAACTTTCGCTTTGAAGTCAATGTGTGAAATAGCTAAAAGTATGAAAATGCCGTTTGTAGAAGTCGTCGCTGACGTTGAAAATAAAAAATCACAAAGAGTGATTGAGAAATCTAATGGGCGTTTTATTGAGACATTTACAAAACCAAAGCATTTTGCTCAAACGCTTTCAAATCGTTATCGTATCTATTTGTAAAGTTTGAGTTCTGCAAGGATATTGGTAGCAATGTTTAGGATTGAAATGGCATCAATTAGTCAATTTCTTGATCGTTGGATCAAATGCTAGCGGATCAAGTTGGCGCTGAATATTGGCAACTGAATTGGGATTGTGAAGAACTAGTTTTGACTGATTTTTTTCCACTGAAGCTGTAGCACTACTACTTGGCACTGAAGTCGTCTTAGCCTTGGATTTAACAGCGATAGATTGGACTTTCTGACGCTGTATATCTTGGCTGATGTCTCGCAAAGAAATCTCAATTGGTAGACATTTCTCGCGGCTACGCAAGAACCGTTGCTGAAAGTTGAATGCAGCGTGGGAGCCGTACTTTTGGGTTGTCTTGGAGATCAGGTGTCATTTCAAACGACAGTTGTAGGGTGTGTATAAATTTATCAATCGTCTAGTAACGGGACGCTGGCAAAACAAAGGCGCAGTCAAGCGCCTTTGTTCATTTAAGATCATTTATTGAGCAAACCCATCACTGAGCTTGTTGGCATCGGCTTCGATCTGTGTGTCCAACTCTACGCTATCAACCGTAACATGAATGATAAAAAAATTAACATGCAGCTCGTCCAAAGTTTTGACCACACACCCTCTGATTAACAGGAAAATAGGCTATTCAAAAATATATATAAAACAGTGACTTATTGGTGTTTTTAATAAACGTGCAATATTTCGTGTGATTGAACAAAAAGTTGCGTTTCGCAACATTTCCGGGACTTTCGTTAATTTTGAATTCATAAAAGTCAAATAACACGTGAAAATTTGAAGAGGATTGAAACGATCGAGTACTTTAAGCTAATTGATCATCCGTGTAAAAGTTTTCAAAATCTAAAACCAGCTATGCCTTATGAAGAAAGCTCTATTCGAGCCTGCTGAAGTACGGTCCAACCACCATGCAAGGCAAGTAAAGCCATAAGGCTGGCTACCGCAAGATCAGGCCAAGCCGAGCCGGTGCCGAATACGCCCAAAGCGGCGATAAACACTGCAAGATTGCCAATGGCGTCGTTTCGTGAGCATAGCCACACGCTTCGCATGTTTGCATCGCCTTCGCGGAAGGCGTAAAGCATCCACGCTACCGCTATGTTGGCGAGCAGCGCCAGAAGGGCTGTCACACCCATGGTGGTAGCCAGAGGCACGCCGCCATTCCATACCGACCAAAGTGCTGCACCCAACACATAAAGGCCAAAACCAATCATGCACACAGCTTTAAGCACTGCGGCGCGCGCTCGTAATGCCAGTGTTGAAGACAACACTGCGAGCGAGACGGCGTAGTTCATCGCATCGCCAGCAAAATCGACCGCGTCGGCCAGTAAAGAAAGTGATCCAGACTGAACGCCAGCCAAGATCTCGACCAGGAACATCGCAGCATTGACCACGAGTGCGGTCCATAAAATCTTGCGGTAACGGGCTAGGTTCACAATGGCATCAAGTTTAGGAGCTTCGTGGTCACAGCAGTGAGTGGACATGTTATTTCCTTTCAATAATTGCATTAGAAACCCTGTAGCTGCTACAGTGTCAAATACTTTTTAAAGCAAGGACATGTCATGCAGATCAAGGAACTTGCCCGCGCCACTGGCGTTGATGTCGAAACCATCCGTTACTACGAAAAACAGGGCCTGATGCCGGAGCCGGCAAGGCGCGACAACGGATACCGCGCTTACGAGCAGGCTCATCTCGAGCGCCTGTCGTTCATCCGTCACTGCAGATCCCTAGACATGCCGCTGAGCGATGTGAACCGGCTACTTAGGTTTGTTGATAATCCGACCACAAACTGCGGCGACGTTGATCTTCTGGTGGAAAACCATTTGGCTCGTGTGCGCGCTCGCCTCAAAAGCATGAAGGCGCTGGAAAAGCAGTTACTTAGACTGCGTGCGCGATGCTCCGGAATCCACGAGGGGGAACATTGTGGCATCCTTGATGAGCTTGTATCAGCTGCACTCGCAGAGTCATGTGTCTGTCATCAAGATTGACGCTAAGACCTCATATTTATTTCTTTTTCGTAAAAACTATTAACGTGAGTTGGTAGCAGTACTAAAAAATCTTTAGCATCAGAGAAAATAATCTAAGGGCATTTTTAATGTGATGAGTAAGCTGAACACATAAGAATTTTTGTTCGGCTATACTTTCAACAAATGAAGAAGCTTCTCGCAATAATCTTATTAGTACTGATGCCTTTGCAGTTCAGCATGGCAGCAGTATCTAGTTATTGCGAGCACGAAGCCAACTCAAGTGAAAGTCATCCTGGACATCATTCTCATCAACATGAGAATGAGAACAACGAAACTGTTGCTTCTGACAGCGACGCCAAAAAGACTTCATCAAGTTCAGGTGTGCATCATGATTGTGCATCTTGTCACATGGGATGTTCAGCTTTTGTTATCAACAACATAAGTTCGATCATCTCCAAATCCGATCAAACTATTTCTTTCGGCTATCTTAAAAACTCATCCAGAGTTAACTTCGAAAGACCTGAACGCCCTCAGTGGCTGTTACTCGCTTAATCAGCGAGTCTCAGGTTTTTTCTACATACCTTAAATTCCCCTGAGAGCTTTTCTGCACAGCTTAGGCACAGCCGTGTAGTTTTGCTTACAACCTTCGGGTTTGTTGCTCGCTGATTTCCGTTGGATTTTTTTACCATTGGAGATTAGTTATGAATTGTGTTTTTAAAAAAATGCGGGTTTTTCAGGCAATTCCCTATGCGATTGTTTTGAATTGCCTCATTGCCGGCGCTCAAGCGCAAACCACTGAACCACCGAGGATTGTCTCAACTTTGGCAGAAGTGTTCAATGTTGCTTGGCTTAGGCAACCCGAAGCTCGAGCATCAAGTTTGCGCAGAGAAGCATCGGTTGCTCAAATCAATGCAGCCAATATGTTGACTTCGGAATCACCATCGTTCGAAATAAGTCAGCGTAGCGATAGGATGAACGGCAATCAAGGCAGTCGAGAGATTGAAATTGGATTTGCCGTGCCCTTGTGGCTTCCCGGTCAGCGAAGCGCTAGTCAACAATTAGCGGAGGTTGAAAGCAGTTTTGTAGACCACAAAATCCATGCGACCAAACTTCGCCTTGCCTCAACTGTACGAGAAGCTTGGTGGAATTGGCATCGTGCGACATTGGATCGCCAGGTCGCTCTTGATCATTTAAGCAATGCTCAAAAAATCTTTAGTGATGTTACTAAACGAAAAGCAGCAGGCGATCTTGCCAAGTCTGATCAATACCAGGCAGAAGGTGCTGTTGCAGCTGCCGAGGTTCTTGTTGCACAAGCTCAAGCTGAAGTGACTGCAGCAGCTGCAGCTTTGGCGGCACTTTCTGGAATCAGTGTGCAAGTCAAATCCACTGTCAATTTAGTTTCAGAAACGCTACCAAGTTCTACTCAGTCAAAAATACATCCAACCGTTGCGGAGTTGGAGGGTCGACTTGAGGTTTTGAAAAAAACTGCTGATTTAGTCAGCACGCAAAAAAGAGCAGCACCTGAACTCACTATCGCAACTTCTCGAGAGCGAGGAGCTTTCGGTGAACGGTACGGACAAACAGTCATGTTTGGTGTCCGAATTCCATTAGGGGATGGTGCGCGCTTTGATGCTCGTTTTTCTTCTGCAAGGGCAGAAGTTGTAGAAGCGGAATCACAGCTCAATATTGAGAGAGAAAAGCTCAAATCAGAACAGTCAGTAGCAGAATTTCGTGTTCAAGCAGCGCGGACTCAACTCAGGGCAATTGAAAGACGCTCATATTTAGCAAAAGAGTCTCGTCAATTTTTCGACAAGTCTTTTAGGCTCGGTGAAACTGATTTGCCAACAAGGTTGCGAGTGGAGTCAGAGGCTTTAGAGGCTGAGCGACAACTTGCCAATAGTCAAATCAATCTTGCAGCTGCCATTTCATCTTGGCGTCAGTCGTTAGGCTTACTGCCTGAATGATGCAAATATTTAAATACTTTAGGAAAAATAATGAAGTTCATTAAATCAATTTTGGTTTCGCTTCTATCTGTGATGCTTACATTGTTGAGCATTTCAAGCGTTGCAGGACCTGGACATGATCATGGTGATTCAGCACCGCAAAACCTGGGTTCCTCATCTCCTAGATTCGTCGCTGAATCTGAAGATTTGGAGTTAGTAGGAATCGTCAATGGAAAAAAAATTACGCTTTACTTAGATCGATTTCAAAGTAATACCCCAGTTAAGGATGCAGTTATCGAAATAGATATTGCAAGCGTCAAATACAAAGCCAATCAAATTAGTGACGGTGAATTTGAAATCACCCTCAAAGATTCTTTGATGCCGGGTGTCATAGCAATCACTGCAACAGTCCAAGTCGGCGATTTGACTGATCTTTTAGTCGGGGAACTCGATTTGCATAATGATGAAGAAGCTTCAAAAAGTGAGCGTTCGTGGAAGTCACTAATCCAATGGATCGTCATTGGATTACTCGCATTGATTGCAATCGGACTATTTGTTCGTTCACGTCAAAAAATTAGCCTTGCATAAGGAATCACAAAATGAAATTTAAAATTATTTTTGCAAAATTTAAAGTGCTTGCGCTCGTATCAGCTTTGGGTATGGCAAGTTACGTTTCGTTGGCAACAGCTGGAGAGGGTCATGATCACGGTGGATCTGCAGTAGCTCCAAACGCTAATGGTCCGCAACGCATGGCAGACGGAAGCGTTTTTTTGCCTAAGCCAGCACAACGTCAATTAAACGTTCGAACAACAGTCGTAGACAGTTCTGACCTGCCACGATCCTATGAGCTAAACGGACGTGTCTTGATGGATCCAAATGCAGGTGGTATGGTTCAACCAATGAATGCGGGTAGAGTTGAACCCGGTCCTAATGGATTACCAAGTCTAGGTCAAGTTGTTAAAAAAGGTCAGGTTTTGGCTTACGTTGTGCCAGCTGTTTCTTCAGTAGACCAATCTAGCCAACTTGCACAATTTGCAGAAATTCGAGCAGCAAAATCACTTGCCGAAAAAAAGCTCGCTCGGTTAGTCGAGCTGACCGACACAGTGCCTCGCAAAGAAATTGAGGCTGCTGAAAGTGAATTGGTTAGTTTGACTGAAAGATTGAATGCAATTAACGGAGGCTTACGAGGCAAAGAAGCTCTTGTTGCACCTGTTAGTGGTGTGATAGCTTCAGCAAATGTTGTTACTGGTCAAGTCGTTGATGCGCGCGAATTAATTTTTGAAGTCACTGACCCCAAATACATAAGACTTGAGGCATTGACTTTCGATAGCTCACTAGCATCAAACATAGGTGGCGCTACTCTTGCGCTTGGTGAAAAGCGTATTCCTCTCCAGTTTATTGGAGCTGCAAGAAGTTTGAGAGAGCTGGCTTTGCCCTTAAGCTTTTTATCTAAAAGTCCTGAATTATTGGATCTAGCGATTGGTCAATCAGTCAAGATTTATGTCCAATCAAAGCAAAAGATTCAGGGTATTGCAGTGCCGCAATCAGCTTTGATGAAAAACGCTGCAAACCAAAGTGTTGTGTGGATCAAAACTTCAGCTGAGAAATTTGAGCCTAGAACTGTCACCTTTGAGCCTTTAGATGGCACAAGAGTCACAGTTACTTCAGGTATCAAGTCCAGTGATCGTGTGGCAACGCAAGGCGCCACCCTTATCAACCAAGTTCGCTGAAGGAGCCTCTATATGTTTAAGTGGCTACTTGATAACAGCTTAGCTAATCGATTGCTGGTAATTATTGCTGGTGTCGTGTTAATGGCTTATGGCGCGTTCACACTAACCAAAACACCAGTTGATGTTTTTCCCGATCTCAATAAGCCAACCGTAACTATCATGACTGAAGCAGGAGGTATGGCTGCTGAAGAAGTTGAGCAGTTAATTACTTTTCCGCTTGAAACTACCATGAATGGCTTACCCGGTGTTGAGTCAATTAGATCAACTTCGTCTGCAGGACTTTCTTTTTTGTACGTGACCTTCAGCTGGGAAACTGAGATTTTTCGAGCTCGTCAGTTAGTTTCAGAGCGACTGTCCTCAATGGAGGAGGGCTTGGCTGCTGGTGTTCTTCCTCGAATGGGTCCCGTCAGTTCAATTATGGGTGAAATCATGCAAATTGCTATTCCAGTTGATTCTGAAAAGATCAGCGCAATGGCTGTTCGTGAATATGCAGATTGGGTTCTTCGCCCCCGATTGCTTTCGGTACCAGGTGTGGCTCAAGTCATACCAATTGGCGGAGAAGTACGTCAGTTTCAAGTTCAGCCTGATACTGCTCGTATGGCTACCCTCGGCATAACGCACGAGCAGATTGAGAGCGCATTGAAAGGTTTTTCTGCCAATACTTCAGGAGGATTTCTTGAATTAAATGGTCGTGAATATTTAATTCGAAACATTGGACGAACTTCTTTATTGGATGATCTCAAGAATTTAGCAATCACTGCAAAGAATGGTCAGCCTATTCTTATGCGACAAATTGCTGAAGTTACATTTGCAGCTGCTCTCAAGCGAGGTGATGCAGGATTCGAAGGCAAGCCTGCAGTTATCTTGGGAATTCAGAAGCAGCCAACTGCAGACACAATAGCATTAACCAAATCAATTGAGGATGCTTTAGTTGGACTTAAAGCTTCTCTACCTGTAGGTATGGAGGAGCCTAGAGTTACTTTCCGTCAGGCAAGTTTCATTGAAGCTTCTATTACAACTTTACAAGGTAAGTTAATTGGTGCATCTATTTTCGTTGCACTTATTTTGTTTTTCTTTTTGGGAACGTTAAGACCTACAGTCATTGCTCTTACTGCTATTCCTGTTTCAATCTTTATTACTGCATTGGTCTTTAAATATTTTGGACTGTCTATCAACACGATGACACTTGGTGGTCTTGCAATTGCAATCGGTGGATTGGTAGACGATGCTGTAGTGGGTGTAGAAAATGTTTTAAGAAGATTGAAGGCTGACAGATCAAGCTCTAATCACACTCTTAAAAGTTCTCTTGAGATTGTGGCGACTGCAACGATGGAAGTGCGTTCCGCGATACTGTATGCAACAGTAATTATCGTTCTTGTTTTTATTCCACTATTTGCACTACCTGGACTCGAAGGTAAATTATTTGTGCCCTTGGGTATTGCATTCATTGTTTCAACGCTGGCTTCTTTGATAGTTTCAGTCACAGTGACACCGGTGCTTAGCTTCTACTTGCTTCCACAAATGAAGAATCTTGATCACGGTGACACCAAAGTGTTGGCTTGGTTGAAGGTGCGTTACAAGTCGAGTTTGCAGAGTGTTTTAGATCGACCCAAGGTGGCATTAACATCAGCACTTACTGCAGTTCTATTTTCAGCAATCGCAGTACCGTTTTTTCCTACGACGTTTTTGCCTCCTTTTAATGAGGGTACTTTGCTGATTGGTCTGCGATTAAACCCAGGCGTAACGTTGACAGAGTCATCCGCTTTAGCGCGTCAAGCGGAGGTGCTTGTAAAACAAGTTCCGGAGGTAACTCACGTCGGTCGACGAAGCGGGCGAGCTGAGCTTGATGAGCATGCAGAAGGCGTTCACGTTAGCGAATTAGATGTAGGACTGAAACCAACTTCGGAACTTACACGAAGCATGGATGAAATCAAGTCAGACATTCGTTCACGTTTGGTTAATTTGCCTGCTGCATTAGAAATTGGTCAACCGATTTCTCATCGAATAGATCACATGCTTTCAGGCGTTCGTTCCCAAATTGCAATCAAAATTTTTGGGGAGGATCTGGATACTTTAAGAGGTCAGGCTGACGAGTTGAGGTCAAAGCTTGGTGCCATACCCGGAATTGCTGATTTACAAATTGAAAAGCAAGTACTAGCACCACAGATCAAAGTACGAGTTGACTATGCAGCAGCTGCACAATACGGTGTACCTGTTCCACAGGTTCTAAATGCACTACAAGCGATGGTTGAGGGTGAGAAAGTCACTCAAATAGTAGAAGGTAGTCGACGATTTGCGTTGGTCGTTAAGTTGCCGGAGTCTGCAAGAACTATTGAAGGGCTTGGGCAGATTTTGATAGAGACGCCAAATGGTCGAATTCCATTATCAAAGATTGCAAGCATTGAGGACGGTGACGGACCCAATCAGATTAGTCGCGATGATGGCAAAAGACGAATCGTTTTGTCTGCAAACGCATCTGGACGTGCGTTATCAGAAATTGTGGCTGATATCCGTAGTGTGGTTAATGAAACAAAACTTCCTGAAGGTTATTTTATAACCTTGGGTGGACAGTTTCAAGCACAAGAAGAGGCTTCTCGATTGGTCGGGCTTCTTTCTATCGTTTCATTGACATTGATGTTCGTAGTACTTTATAGCCGTTATAAGTCGTCAGTCTTATCAGCGTTGATCATGGTTAACATTCCACTTGCACTAGTAGGCGCAGTGATTGGACTTTGGATCTCTGGACAGCCCTTATCGGTTGCAGCGTTAGTGGGTTTCATTACGCTTGCTGGTATTTCTGTGCGAAATGGAATCTTGAAAGTTAGTCACTACATTAACTTAATGCGTTTTGAAGGCGAAGGTTTCGATCAAAAAATGATTCTTCGCGGCTCACTCGAACGTTTAAGTCCTGTACTGATGACTGCCTTGGTGACAGCTTTCGCGCTCGCACCGCTATTGTTTGAGGCTGAACAACCTGGAACTGAAGTTTTGCACCCTGTTGCTGTTGTGATCTTTTCAGGGCTAATTAGCTCAACTTTGTTGGATACATTTCTTACGCCACTCATGTTCTGGTTGTATGGGCGTAAGTCTGTAGAGGCTTTGTTGCAAGATAAAGATGCAGAAGCTTTTTAATTGTTTTTTATTTTTTAAAAGGAAAATCTCATGAAACTGAAAACGTTAATTATTTGTTCAACTTTGCTTTTTACAAATATCGCATTCGCCGGTCCGGATCATGGTGAACATAAGCCTATGAAAGGTGGAGTTTTGGCAACTGTCAAAGACGTTGATTACGAGTTAGTTGCAAATGCCACATCAATTAGTCTCTATGTTCGTGATCATGGTAAGTCAGTTGACTTGTCAAAGGCGAGTGCAAAAATTACTTTACTAACCGGCAGTGATAAACAAGAGGTTGATCTTCAGCCAACGGCTGAAAAGTTGGAATCAAAAGGAAACTTTAAGGTTAGTGCGGGTACAAAGGTAGTTGCGATTATTAATTTGCAAGGCAAATCTGCAACCACTGCTCGTTTTGTATTGAAATAATTAAAGGTCTTATATGAAAATTACTACATTAGTCTGCGCCTTAGGCGCGTTGTTTTTGACTGCATGTTCTTCTGTTGGAGGGCTTAAGTTATCTAGTACCGAAAATGTTGAGGCAAAAGTTACTCGGCAGTTGTTTGCGACCGATCAAGTTGAAATTAAATTCAATGACAAGGTATACAGGGGCGACTGGAATGCAGTGTCTGCTTCTGATGAGCAAAAATCTAAAGTTTCATTTGAGCATCGAAAGCATCTCCATTCAGTTAAGACTTTACTGAAAGCTGCTGATGGTTCTGAGATGAATTGCCTATGGATTGGGCATTCTTATTCTGCTGACGGAAAATGCTCTGTAGGTGGACGAGAATTTTCAATATCAGTTAAAAGAGGTTAAATTTTTGATGTGATTGAGCGGAAGGAGAGAATTATTCTCTCCTTCCAGCTTTATGGTTAAGTAGAGGAAAATTTAAGATTCTAGTTATCAAAACTAACAACTGATCGTCCAGTAACGAGACGATGAAGAAACAAAGGCGCTATTCAGCGCCTTTGTTCAATTCGGAACATTCACTGAGCAAAGCCATCCCTGAGCTTGTTGGCGGCGGCTTCAATCTGTGTGTCTAACTCTCCGTTTAGAACAGCAGTCTTGATCAGCTCGAGTGTGGGTACAAAACTTATTACATTTTTGTAGCATTGTTGATGTTCTCGGCAATTGATTCACCCCACTCATAGTTAGTTTCATTTGCCTCGTCATCTTCGGCGAACCCCTCTAATGCTTTCTGAAACCAGTAAGCAAACTCTTCTGGCTCCACAGTGTTATCGGCGTTCACGACCTCTTTTTTTGAGAAGATGTTTCGAACCATCTCGACGCTTGTAGTTCCATCAAAGCAATCTTCTAAAGCTGAGTCTGAAAGTTGGTTAGGGTGAAAGTGTTTAACTGAAGCCATTACCGTCCTTAAGTGAATGGGTGAAACAAGTGGAAATCACTATCCTCGAAATCACGGTAATAGTCAATATGATTAGATGGCTTCTATTCTTTTAGAACTTGATTTTTCTGACCAAGGGATCCGACATCTTTTCTGTTTGATTGATGGACAACGGATTTGACTGATTTTTTCCCACTGAAGCAGTAGCACTACTACTTGGCACCGAAGTCGTCTTAGGCACGGATTTAACAGCGTTAGATTGGACTTTCAAACGCTTGCATTGTGAGTGAGGCTTACAAATATTGAGATATCCATTTAAGATGGCTCTGAATACGAAAGAGCATCTTGGGCAACACTTCAAAAGAGAACATTCAATTTGCAAAGCGACTTGCTGATGCAATGGAACTGAAAGGGATAAAACAAAGTCCCACAGTACTTCAAAAAATGTTCAATAAATCATTTGAAGGAAAACCAGTTACACCGCACAGTGCAAGAAATTGGCTGCTTGGTCAGGTTTTGCCGACACAAGACAAATTAGTATGTCTGGCAAAGCTGTTAGATACGAGTTCCGAATATTTGCGTTTTGGGACAAACAATACAAAAACATTCGTCATTAGCCAGACTGATGGAACGACAAATGAATTGACTGACCAGCAACAGCAATTCGTCAGACGCTACTTGCAACTGAATATTGTTCAGCAACGGCTTCTTAGTGACTTGGTCTCAGAAATCTCAATACATTAGGTTTCAGCTAGTCAATTTCTTTATCGTAGGATCAAACGCTAGCGGATCAAGTTGGCGCTGAATATTTGCAACTGAGTTGGGAATGTGAAGGACTCGCTTTGAATGATTTTTTCCCAATGAAGCAGTAGCACTACTACTTGCCACTGAAGTCGTCTTGGGCACGGATTTAACGGCATTAGATTGGTCTTTCTGTCGCTGTATCTCTTGTGCTGATGTTTTCTTCGTCTTGCTTGCTTGGGAACTGACGATCTTGGGTTTGAATGGCTTAGCACTTTTAGGGGCAGCACTCTTTGATGTGGCTTTTTGTGCGTCAAGCTGTTTCTGTTCTTGTGCTTGCTTATAAATCGCTTGCCAGACACTATCAGTGATTAGCTTCCACAGCTCCATCTGCGACTCAGCGTCAGCGAATTCAAATAATCTCATTGTTAAATCTCCTAAGAGTATTTAACATTACAAAAAATTGAATAATCACAAATTATTTGGGGGCAGAAATGATAGATCACATTCAAAACTTCATAACAGTTTATGGAAATGAAAAGGTAAGAAGTTTGGTGCCTGAAATTTGCAAGCGACTTGATCTTGATACTGATGTAGGGACTGTTCTATACGGTAAATCTTTTGCAAATACTGACGAGTGCTTGAAGAAAACAGGTGCTTACTTTGTGGAGCCATCAAAAGATTTTGGTAGTTGGGGTGATGAAATTACAATATTGAGTGGCAGAAGAGTCCCACATCAACTCATGGCACACATAACTTGGTTTCTGTCAAAAATTGATCCAAATGTAGTGGTGAAATATAAGTACGATCATGTTGAAGGTAAATTTGTAGGAACTTCATTTCGTATAGTTGAAAAAGGCAAGATCAGATTCTTTGATGCTATTGTGCACATAGATTCAACTGTCTTATACGAAGAAGAAGTTGAAAGCTATCTTGCTGAAAACGAAGATGATGTTTTGACATGGGCGCAATTATGGGAAATTCAATCAAAGACTACTGAAGATGCGTTTAGTCAATTATTGAAAGAATTTCCCAATTGCCGTAAATATGTAAACTCTTGATGGTTTATAAAAAGGTTACTTAAGAAAGTTGTTGCGGTGTTTGAGTCCCGCACTTTCTAGTTGGCTATCAAACTCGCCACTTTCTGTAGCAAGTTTTAATGTCTCAAGAGCTTTAACAAGTTCAGATCCACTGCTAACTTCAACTGAGTTTTTACCTTTTGCTACTTCAAGTGTGCGTGATCCATATTTCACTTGAATACATACTTTTCCTGTCTCACTTATAAACCACCATTGGCGAATGCGTCTTGCGATTTCAATCGTTTTGACTTCTCCACTTTCCTTATTACGAATGTTTCGTAGTTGAAGTGGTGCGTAGGTTTTTCCTTCACTAAGTGCCGTTGCTAACTTGATTTGTTCAAAAAGCTGTTTGCCCAACTTATTTCTGCGAACTTGAATTGTTGGCATTGCTTGTGGTCGTTTCGCGGCAACTAACTTCAATGAACTCAAAACACTCATTTATTTCCCCTTTGTTTAATGATGAGTGCTTGAAGTTTGTTCCCTCAGTTGTTGAATTCCTATCCTCTTGCCATTCAAGTTATTTGGTAATTGTCGGATTTCATTAGGTTATGGATGAAATCCTTTGATTGTTTTACCAAGTAGTTAAATCTGTATTTGTCGCAAGAAGTTGTGGAACTTTGCGTCCATCATTTGTTGGTTTGCAGGGACGTGCAGCTAATTTCCACATTCCGACGCTGTCATCATCTTCCTCAATGACGTGGATATCTATTTCATTTGTATTGATATCAAGTATGCAGCACCCAGTGACAGGTGTTTTCGTTTTAGTAGCTGAGTCGTATCGATATATCCAACTGTAGATTTTGTCTGGTGTCTTGCTGATCGTTGACGCGATTGCTTCTTGTTCTTGTGACTTGGCTTGAATGCTCCAATCGCTGTATTGAAACAAATCTATTACGTATTTGCGTGATGGATTCTTCATATCAATGGAGCCGTTGTATATCGCTTTGCGATACAAGCCTTTGCCATAAGTAGTTCCGTAATATGCGTTTTCGTAAAGACGAACGGCGATCTCTTGTTGTGTTGTTGATTTGTCCAGCATTGATTTCTCCTTATTTGTTGCTGTAGTTGCGTTGTTTCTGTGTCGCTGGAATTCATTTAAAAAGAAGTCTCGTGTTCCTGTTGCTGTTTCCTGTCTCTTGTTGCAGTAGCAATCCGGAGTTACTCATTTGTCTCAAATCAGTAACGAGTGACAAGTAACAGCAACAAGCAACTTCTTTTTTCTTCACGCCAGCAACTCATTTCGCAACTCGTACTTATTTATCACCGGAAAAATAAAAGAAAGAATAAATCCGTAGCTTTTTGATGTGTTTTGGGTAAATTGGTTTCCCTGACACTTGCTTACAAATCAAATGAAATAGACGAAAAGATGATGTTTATGACTTAAGCCGTTGATTTCCAACAAAACTAAACGGGTATTGGAGTTCGGTTGATGAACCTAATCAAAGGGAATATTGTTCGGCTCATAAATAGTTTGATTAGTAAGGAAATCACCAATGAGCCAAGCACGAATTCTCACTGACCGCGAGTTCAGAAAAGTACTTTTGTACATCGCAGCACACAAACACGCATCACGCAATAAATGTCTTTTGTATATGTCCCATCTTGCAGGGCTTCGTGCCAAAGAGATTGCTGATTTATCAATCAAAGATGTGCTTGCTGAGGATGGCAGTATCAAAGATCAAATCTATTTGCGTCCAGCCCAAACAAAGGGAAGTAGGGGACGAACAGTTCTACTTCCAGAAAAGCTTCGTGCCGAATTGCAGGATTACATCTGTTCCAGATTCAAACTACAGGTGAAAGACTTACACGTAATTCACTACACAGACACAAGCAGAGCACTGTTCTACTCGCAAAAGTCAGCGGTTCGTGGGTTTAGCCCAAATACACTGGCTCAGTGGTTTGGCACTCTTTATTCATCAGTGGGCATTGATGGGGCTTCAAGTCATAGCGGCAGACGGTATTTCGCTACTCATCTTGCCGACAACGCCGTAAATCCAAAAGTGATACAAAGTTTGCTTGGTCATAGGCAAATTCAAACTACTTTGCTCTATTGCTCTGTGTCACCCAAAGCAATGAGAGCGGCTGTCGAATTGTTGTCATAAAAAAACCAGCATAAAGCTGGCTTGTTGAGCGTCCCGTAACTGGACGGTTTATCTCGCTATTAAAAGTGATGGTTGCTTTTGTTGTAATGATGGAATGGCGGGTAGAGGCAGGTTTTTCTTGTTTGAATAAATTAAGTCGTCAAGAACATCTAGATAGTCTCGGACATCACTGGTAGTTACAGACATAGTCCTCAAGTAATGAAGAACATGAGAATCGGGAATGTGAACGTTTTCTTGATTCAAAATGTACTGTGCACGTACTACGAAATCATCCGGTGTGATTCGAGTAAAGTTAAATTTAGCACATCGAGAGCGAACTGCATTAGCAAACTTCATTGGATTGTTTGTTGTGATGATTACTAACAATTCATCTTTCAAACGATCCATGACTGTCCATAGCTTGTCTAGTGGCTTCGCATAACTGTCTAGTTCGTGAAAGACAATCACTAGACGATCGTTATCATCTGCACCAGTGATCTTTGCAAACTGAAGTGAATTCAGTAAGTACAGATAAAGGTCATCGGCAGCCATCAATTTTTCAATGGGGTCATTGATTACCAGATAAGTGCAATGACTTGTTAGGTGCTTGGTAACGAGATCAGCAATTAATGTTTTGCCTGTTCCATTAGTCCCACTCAAGAACAAGTGACGGGTCTTGAATCCCTGGAAAATCAATTTTAGTCGCCGCTCGTTTTCTGGATTGTTAAAGACGACATCATTGATGTGCTTGGGTGCGTATTTAATTTCGCATTTGGTCATACTTAAGCTCCGTAATAAAATAATTTAGATGGAAACACGGGAAAATTCCCGTGCTTGCCTATAGTCGTCAACTTCAAGCAGCCTTTTTAAGCAACTGTTGATCGTTAGCCGCTGGACGATTCTTCATCTTGGCAGCTTCAGTCGTAAGAGCGATATCTTGTTCATCGGCTTCGACTATCTTTTTCGCGGCTTGTTTGAGCAGTGCGTTATAAAGACTGTCAGAAACTTCTGTCAGTACATAGGTCACATTGAAGTTGCCGTTGACATCGGCAACAGCAAGCATGATGTTGCGCTGATTTGGCGTGAAGCCATCAACTGTGATAGTCGCAAGTGGATTGACATGCGCTTGAGCAATAAGCTGCTCAGCAGTGTCTTTAGCTTGCTTGCGTTTTGCTTGACGCTCTTTTGATTCTTCACTCTGAACCATCTTGCGCTTGATTTCTTCAATACCACCTTCGCTGATGATCCACTCAGGCAATTGAGCGGCTTTGACTTCGTGAGAGATCGCGGCGTTTAGTACATAGCTGTAACCGTGGGCACGCTTGCGATCGCTGCAGAACACAAATCGTACGAAAAGATTCAGTGTTGGGCTGTTCTTTTGCGTCTTGACATTCATTTCTTTCAAACGACTGATCAATTCACTGCGAAGTGTCTTCTGATCATCTTTGCTACCTGTAATGAACTTCTTTTCAAAAACTTCAAGACATTGCGCCAGAAGATCGTAAAGACCTTCATTTGCTTTCTTGAATGTTGTTTCCTCCCAGTTCTCACGTGCGAGTGACAGAGCGTCCAGTGACTGGACGATGCTCTCGGCAACTGCGATGTTCATTGCAGAAGGGGCGAAGGTTTTAGTTTGCTTGCTCATAGGTTTCTCCTTTAGTAGAGCTATCAACATCCAACTGGGCAATACGCTTTCGTTTTGTTGATAGAAGGAATATACCTATTTCATCAGATAATCCTATAATCAAACAATTAGTAACTTTATATGTTGAAATATAGTGAAAAATCTTCTTCCTTGGGTGCTTCGCGGCGGTGACTTTTCTAAGCAAGGCTGGCATACACAACCCACTGCTGCTTATCAATTGATGTTCGAGTTTTTACGAGTTAGTCCAAGCTATGAACTAGCAAGGAAAGCAAGAACTACTGGATTGAGTAAAGAAGAAAAGAAAGCACTTCCCGAGGACTTTGAGCAAGTGCTTAATACTTATGACTTGATTGGCGATGTGAACTGTGTGTTGTTCAGGTCGTGGTGGTTAAAGCGCGGCTTAATGGTGTTCGGCAATCCATACAGCAAGCCTGATGTACATGAAATTGCTGTCATCCCTGCAGGAAGCGATACGGAAGTTAAGAAAATTCTGAGTTCACTCCAATTTGATTTTTCAGATAAGAGGCGCGATGAAGGCTTAACTGCCTCAGTTTTGGTTTCGCTACCTCTTGATCTCAAAACGACCGAAATATTGCGAAAAGTTCGCAAGCTATTGAACGCATACAAAGACAAAGATGTGGGTTCAACAGTCCCACCAAAGATTAAATTGATGGGCAAACGCTTTCATCCCAATCCAATGTTTAAGGGATTGCGCTTGTTGTGGTTTAGAGCGGCAAAACCAAATTGGGAATTGTGGCGACTAGGAGCTAAAGCTCAGCTGAGCGATAGCTACTCCAAAGTACTTGATCCAGTCGCCCCTCGCAAAGCAAAAGACATTATTGAGATGAACGATCGTCTCACTATGAGTAAGATAACTTTCCGCGCTGTTCATAGGTTTGAGCATATTGCTGAAAACGCCGCACGAGGACGATTCCCATGCGCTGAGCCCGTAGACATGTCAGACTTTGACTACCCCGTGATTGCTCAACGGTTGTTAAAGCACACCAAATGGGTAATTACCCAGAAGAAGAAGTGGATTGATACAAATAAAAAAGCAAAGTGATTTTCTTGTAACTAGACGAATTGCTAAATTCTCGTGTTTATCTTTAACTAGCTATTTCAAAACAATCTAACTCTTCTTCCGTTTCCCTTGTAATAAATCAATATTCATCTCAGCAGTGAGATTGGACGAGTAGAACTTTTCTACCATTTCCACGCTCGTTCTTGCGTTGCGTGCAAGCGTCAATAAATCAATAGATCCCCCATAGAGCAATCTAAAGGTGATCGCTGTATGTCTCAAGCTGTAAAGCGTTCTTCGTCTGCCATTTGCGGCATTAGCTTCAATCTTTGCTATCTTTTGAACAAACATAAACTGCCAACCCAAAAGCATCAATACATCTGTTCTGTCGCTTAGTTCAGGAAAAAATAAGTAATCAGTTGGTTCAGCTTGTCCATTCAGTGCTTGATACTTCTTCAGTTGCTCATAGACGGGAACTGCTGATTGAATGGTCACGATGGGCTTATCGTGCTTCTTGGACTCAGGTAAGTTCATTCGCAAATAGGTGTGTTCATTGCGAACTACGGTGATGTGCTGATGCTGAAGGTTTTTGATATCGCTTGGACGAATGAAGCTATTCACCATAAAGCGTATCAACCACTGAAGCTCAGGACTTATCGTTAGATATGGTTCCATATGAAATCTGCCGCGCTTGCGTTGGCTTTTCGTAGGATCAACTATCTTGGTATGGACATAACGCTTGGCAGTTTGAACTAACAGCTTGTATTCACTGAGATTGAAACTTCCACGACTTATGTTGTTTATCTTTACGCTTGGAAACTTGGGTAGGTGCTTTATGTAGTTGTTGGCATAGGCATAGTTCAACACTTTGCGAGTGGCAACTATGTGTTGCTGAATGGTCGTAGGTGACTTCTTCAGCTTGCTGAGCAGTTGAACGAACTCGCTAATCTCGTTGTAGCCAACTTTATCAATCGGCATTTTTCCAAAGTGTGGCTCTACGCTCTTATGTAATCTGTTGCGTAATATGTTGAGACCAGCAGCGGAATATTCACCACGCTGTGTTCGTGCTGTCTCAATGGCAATCGTTGGTGCTACTAAATCACTGAACAATAGTGCGCGGTCTTCACGGATATTGATTGTTGTTCCATACAAGTCAGCTACGGATTGATGGAAGAAATCTTTTGCGGCACGAATAGCAACTTGACGGATTGTGGTCTTCAAACTTCGTTTGAATGTTTTACCTTTGAAGAAACAGCAGACTTGCCAATATGGAGAAGCGTTAGTGAGATAGATGCGTAGCTTCTTGGGGTAGTTTGGTATTGAGTAGATGGTAGAACTGATGGGTGAAGTTCTGTGGCGTTGGTATCTGTAATCGTCTTCGTTTGCGGCACACAACTCACTGAAAT
>JACCDN010861328.1_pt1 | contig 21025 bp, 21 predicted proteins | sample 7441691 | NCBI WGS metagenome assembly JACCDN01 (sample SAMN15323439, study PRJNA562643) | freshwater metagenome | isolation source: river surface water | place: USA:Blue River Watershed | collected 2017-08-16 | reverse complement strand
GAATGGGTTTGGTTACAGCGATCTAGGTGGAAATGTTTATACCACAATGCTTATGTATGTTTGGAATTGGTAAAAGCTCCTTCCTGTTATTTGCCACTCGAAAAGCGATTGCTTGAAAAATCTTTAATTAACCAATAGGCATAATTTGCGCGGCGATAATTTCGATAAGCGCAAATATTCATATCGCGCATACTATTTTTACCATGATTAGATAAGTAGCTCATTTTTTCAATAAGACTTTTGTCATAATCGACAGAAAGCTGATCTTTCAAAATATTTAGTGTTCGCGCATCTTTTTCAGTTAGATACATATAAGGCTCTAGTTTTACTCCTTCACATAAGGCCCTAAATTTCGATTGATCCTTGAAAGCCATTGCTTGAATGCATAACATCGATCTAAATTTTCCAAATGATCCGTTGGCATCTTCTTGGGTTTTATTTCTATTTATCGTGGTTTTAGGAGTCTTTATCTTATCTAACCATAAACTATAGTAAATCATATCAGTGAAAGGTTTTATGCTATCGCGAACTTTATTTCTTGCGACTGATTGTTCACCCTCTGAAATGCTTTTTGTTTTTTGAATAGCATCCACTATATTATCGCCGAAAATTTCTTCAATAGTATCAATATTTTTTTTATTCACTATTTGTGCTTTTGTTAAATCTTGAACAACGTCATTTGGATTTTGTTTATAGGCTGAATTCAGCCTCCCAATGATTCCCTCTGTTGCCGTAATTAAAATTTCTTGTTGATCTTGAGTAATATTTTTTTTGTCTTGAATTTTAAGAGCAAAATCTTTTTGAACATAAGTAGCAATTCTTTGAGGTAAAAAAGAATCTTTTTGAATCGGCACATTAAATTTTTCTGCAGCTATTAAAACTAACTTTGGATACAATGCTTTTAATTCTTGATCTTTAGCGATGCTGTTTTCAAACATAGACTTATCTGCATCGGTATTGATCTCCTCTTTCATTTCAAGATAAGTACTAACTTTTTCTTCAATTTGCTTGTAGACTGCAAGTACATCATCAACTCTTTTTTTAGTATCAACTATACTTGCCAATTGAATCAAATTTTTACGGCTTTCTTGAATGTTTTTAATTAATTTACCAAGATAACTTGAGATGTGCTGCAAACTTTGATAGACATCAATAGTCTGCCCACTTACAGTTTCATCTACTAGGTTTTGATAATCAACAATTACGCGATTTTGATAAACGCGACCAGCTGTAACTGCTGCTTCTTCATTTAAGAGATTAAGCCTGTCTCCAATTTTTTGTGCCAAATCCATAGGGTCTGAAAACTCTGGTAAGCGCGGAATTCCATCACCTTTCATATAATCAGAGGGAGCCATTGGCATTCTTCCTAAGCATTCATCTGGGATTTTATTTCGACCAATTAAATAAAATGGAACCAAATCTCTGCCTATAGCTTGGTTGTAAAAATTCATTCTCTGACCTTCTTCACTACCATCGTTTATGGCATCAGCTAAGTCGAAGATCATTTTATGTATGAGGAGTTTCTTTTTGTCGTTATCCGGTTCATTGCGGATGAGATCCATACTTTGTTCGTATTTTGCAACTAATAAATACTGAGCTTGCTGGAATGTTGCAAAACTTGCGATTGTAGAATTCTTCGGTATTGTATCAGAAACAAAACGCGGCTTTGCTCCGAATTGTACTTTTTGTAACCATCTGGAGATAATAGGAACTTCACGAATTAAAATAAAATAACCTTCGAGGCTTCCATTTTCAATCTCGCTCTCGTTCATCAAAACTTCGTTTTGCTTAGCATAGTTTAAAAGCATTAAATTATCACGAGCTGAACAGTAAGCTTCAGTTGTTGTTTCAGTTAAGCATGACATAGACATCCAGAGTTCTGCTTCATCTAAACCAGCAAGCGCTTTGGTAAACTTATTATCCCGCATAAAAGTCGCAAGTTTGCTAAGTGTATTGCCTAAATCACCAACAACATTTTCTCCTGAACTAGCAAAGGCAGAAGTCAATTTTAAGATCCCTCCCATTAAGGCAACGGCCTGATTAGGCCTATTAACTAAGCAACGATTAAAGTTTGGTAAAACGTCTAAAGTTTGATTTACAAACCGAATTCCAGTTCTAGCGACTCGATCTGATCTAATTGCTAAGCCTTTATATTGAGATAAAACCGCATTATCTAGAGTCTTTCCCATTAACAAAGAAAGGACATCTTTTGTTCTTGAAGTTGAAATGCTTCCAAGGCTTCTTAGCGCGTGAATATCGGCAGGCAGCCCCTCCCAATGAGCAACTTTAACAGGGGAATCATCTTTTTGCTCGGGAGCACCAAAACTGGATTCAACTGTTTGAAGCTGATTAACAACCGTTTCAATTCCTTTACAATTAGGATCATCTTTTAAAGCTGTTATCACATTTTTTATTGTAGAAGTTTGGGCCAAAGCAGCTGCTGTCCATGATCCTTGTGAACTACAAGACCCACCAAAGCTATATGGCGTGGCTTTTTCCTCAGATGAAATTTCACGAAAATTTTTAGGACTCTTTTTTTCCGCTTCAAGATGAAACGTTAAAAAATATATAGCAAAACCAAAAATTGCTAAGGGCATAAAATAAGATAAAAATTGATTTAGTTTTTCTTTCACAATTACTCCATGATCAAAACGATCTCATTACAAATCGACATTTTATTGATTTTCTTTAAAACGAAATTTAGAGTATATTGATTTGTTGCTTAAAATGTTGACTTCTTTAGGTTATAAAACCTAACCTATAACCGAGTGTTCTGGTTGGCTTTGTTGTTTTAGTGAATGGATAGGCCTTTGCTAAAGCAAAGCCTATCCTATGTTTTAACTCTTCGATCTTAAACTTGCTTCATTCGCTTTTGCAGCCGTTTTGATAAATCCTCTCCACCTCTAAAAATTAAGTGAATAGGAGTATTATCAAGTCCAAACTCGCGCCTTAGACCGTTTTTCAAATAACTCTTGTAGTTATCAGGAATTCCACGTGCTCTATTAGAAAATAATAAAAACGTTGGTGGATCACTTTTTACCATCGAAGCATATTTTACTTTTAATCTTTTTCCACCTGATTGCTTTATCACAATCGGATGACTTTCAATAATTTCTAAAAGGGCACGATTTAAAATTCCAGTTGGAATACTAGTCTTTCTAATCATTATAGTTTTCTTAAGTGCATCTTTTAATCGGCCTAAATGTTTTCCAAGTTTTGCCGACATCGGGATTAAGTCACAGTAATAAAGCCAAGGAATAGTATCACGTAAATCAGAAAGCCATTGCTTCTTCGCTTTTTCATCTTGTAACTTTTCTTTTAGAAGATCGATCTTGTTAAGGCCCACGATAACGGATTTCCCTTTTTCTAAAGCGATATCTAAAAGACGTCTATCTTGGTGAGAAATTCCAACCGTTGCATCCACCATAAAAATAACAATATCTGATTCGGTAATACATCGAAGCGATCGGTAAACTGACTGTTCCTCTATAAATCCATCGACTGCTTTTTGACGACGAATACCGGCCGTATCAATTAAGTGAATAGATCTCCAATAAGAACCTTGAGGTTTATCTTCACTTTCTGCAACTTGAGCACTGAATTCTGCAGTTTCTGAATCAGTTTCTTCATCTTCTTCATCAGCATAAAAAACGGTTTCGAGCATTTCCTCTTCCCATTTTTCATCCAAATCATCTTGTAAATCATCTTTATACTCATCAGTGAATTTAGCATCTCCTACAACATTAATTTCTTCGTCGTATTCAAACTCGCCCTTATCATTCATGGACTCATGTCCACTTTCATTTAATTCATCGTCATTTAAATAAAAATTTTCCGGATCGCCTAATCCATCTAAACCTTCATATTCGTCATAATCCTGAAGATTCACTTCCCCGGCAGCTTCTTCTTCTAGAAGATAATTTTTCATTAACGATTCAAAGACATCTGCATTATTTTTTCTGAATTCTTCGTATTGCTTTAAAAGTAGTCCATCATTTTTTGAAACTTCGCCAGATTGCTTTGCTTCATCCATTTTAATAACATCGGCACCAAAGAAAAGATCAAAAAAACCTTCGATCGGATCAACTGTCGTTCCTGGAATATTACTGACGAGAGCGCGCTCTGATCCAACCAACTGATTAAGCAATGTTGATTTTCCAGCATTTGGAGCACCAATCAATGCAACTTTAGCAACAACGTTTTCACGCGGAGTAACTCCCTTTGATAACATTGGGGCCAGTGATGCAGACATTTTTTCAAAAGTTAAAAGTTCTTCATGGATTCTTTTTCTTAATTCATTTAGTCCAATGGCATGTTCAGCTGAGACGGTGATCAATTGATCTTCTTCAATTCCTAATGCATAGAATTCTAATTCATCGCCTTCTTGTTTATCCGAGTCATACTTATTGACAATCAACCAGAAGTTTTTTCCTTTTGCACGAATATAATCAGCGATTGAATGATCAAACGGAAGGACACCTTCTCTTACATCAACCACAAACAAAATAAGATCTGATTCATTGATCGCAATCTTTGCTTGTTCGGTCATGATGTTAAAAAATTTGTTGGCATTCTGATCTTTTACTCGGTCAGCTTTTTCATCAATACGAGTCGGATAAAATCCACCAGTATCAACTAAAATTGCGTCGCGTGCGACTTCTTCACCTAAAATATCAAAATTAGCAATTCCATAGTGACGATCGCGAGTCACTCCTGGCTCGTCATAAGTAATTGCTTTATGTCCTTTTCTCATGAGACGGTTAAAGAGCGAACTCTTCCCGACATTTGGTCTTCCTATCAAGGAGATAACCATCGATCTTTTATTTTCATTATTCATACATCTACCTATTACCTAATTAAATTATTTACAATTACTTCTTCTTCCAAACACGGTTTGAATCTTTTGCTCTAGGTAAACCAATCTCTTCTAGGACAAAATTGTTTTTAAACCATTTTGGTGAAACTTTAACGTGTAAATTCAAATGTGCAGGTGCCCCCGTCATCGCTTCGATTTTAAGCCTTGCACGCGTTCCAATTTCCTTTATCATCGATCCACTTGATCCAATAACAATGGCCCTTTGACTTGGACGATTAACTAAAATCGAAGCAGAAATATGCGACTCAAATCTATCGGGATCAGCTTTACTCTTAATGTCTTTATATTCATCAATCACAACCGCGATCTCATAGGGAACTTCATCTTTTAAAAGTTCAAATGCCTGCTCACGAATATATTCAGTGGCAAAAAATCTTTGATTTTTGTCCGATACATCTCCACCTGGGTATAAATGTGGCCCAGGTGCCGCTGCATCAACTAAAGCACCTGTTAGCAAGTGAACATTTGTTTGATCTTTTGTTGAAATCACAAAATATTTTTCAATATTTGGGAAAATTTCTTTAGCACGTTCAACAACTTCAGCAAGCGGTAACGCTTCGGCATTTTCAATTTTATCGGCCTTAGTAAAAACAACCCAAGTTTTCGCTAATTCGACTTCGATATTTTCTTTGAACTCAACAAATTGCGGTAGAATTTCACGTGAAATATCAATTAATAATAAATTAACATCAGCGCCTTCAACACCTTCACGCGCTTGTTCATTTAATCTTTTATTGATTTCCTGATTTGATTTATGTAACCCCGGAGTGTCTACCATAATAATTTCTGTGCGATCGACAGTAAAAACGCAGTGAAATTTATTTCTGGTAGTTTGTGGCTTGTTAGAAACGATACTTAAATCCATTCCTACTAAATAATTAATTAACGAACTTTTCCCAACATTTGGTGCTCCTAAAACGGCCACCATTATTGATCTGTTGTGCGGGTGTTGATCCAAAATAAGCATAAACTCTCCTTAAAAAATATCTAATTTCTATTTTCTATAATCTGTTCGTCTAATTTTAATAAATAATCTTTTGCTAAATCTTTCTCGATTTGTTTTTTCAAATTTCCACTTCTTACTGCCACTAATTCATCACCGACCCAAAGCTCTACACGAAAAAGCCCAGGGGTAATTTCAAGGGATTTATACTCTGGTGTTTTTTGAACCATTTTCACTAAGCGCTCTTGTAAAATGGATTTGGAATCAAAAGCATAAAGTCTTTTTTCATCAAAAAAATTTTGCTGATACCGAGACTCAAAAAGTGCAAAGCATTTTTCTAAAAATTGATCTGCAACTGCTAAACCTTCTTGTAGAAAAATATTTCCGAGAATTGCTTCAAACGCATCCGCAATCATTGATTTCGGAAGTTCCTTATGTTTTTTTAATTCTCCTTTTCCTAAGAAAAGAGAATTTGAAAGATCCAGCATCAAGCCTAGTCGATAAAGCTCGTCTTCATTAACAAGAGCGCCACGAAGTTTCGATAATTTCCCTTCGTTATATTCCGGAAATTTTTCAAATAATTTTTTAGCGATTAAAAGATTTAAAACACTATCTCCAATAAATTCTAATTTTTCATTCGAAGGAAAATCAGAACTCCCCCATTCGTGTGAAAATGTCGAATGAGTAAGTGGGTGTAATAAATTTGAGAGTGTATAAGAAAATTCTGGATGCCATTTTTGTTGCAAAAAAGTTTTTACATTTTCGAGATGTGCGGGAGTAATTTTTTTGAAATTGGAGTCATTATAAAGACGACTAAGCCATGAACTCACTGTGGCAAAATCGTTTTTTGACTCAGAAGTATTGAATCTGTGTGTCACAGTTAAGGTCATCGCTTGCTCCGCAAGATTTTACAACATATTGAAATGTTACTTAAAAACTAATTTTTTTTTCACATTATTTTCTTTTGACGCTTTTAGCACTAACAAATTCACAAAGACAAGGGAGTTTTTTTATCTTGTACTTTTTACTCATTCTTAGGTATAAACGGCCTGTTTGAAACATTTGAACAGCAACAACACAACAATCTAGTTAAAAGTAGGCTTATGGAAACAATTCAACAAATCTCTGTAAATTCAGAGGCTTTTTTGCCTCAAGGTCTAAGCGAACTTCAAGCTGAATTCTATGGTAACCTTAGAGTTCAAGGGAAAAGTCAGAACACGTTAAAGAACTATAAAACAGATTTAGATTGCTTTAATCTTTATTTATTAGAGCACCAAAAAGCACTTCAAGTGACTGAATTCGACCAAAATTTAGTTACTCATTATGGTGAGTATCTTGAGAAGAGATACACATCTGACAACTCAAGAAGAAGAAGAGTTCAAGCTCTAAGAATCTTTTTTGATTTCCTATTAGGTAAGGGTCTAATCAGTTCAAACCCAGTAAGAAAACTTCCAACCTCTCCAAAATTTTTAGATATCCCACGTCCAACACCATTCATTGATGTTAAAACTTTTTGGGAAGCTTTAGTTGAAGAAGGAAGATCCCTTGATAAAATGACTGAGCTTCTAGCAAGAAGAAATCAAATTATCTTCTTATTGATTTTCGGATCAGGGTTAAAAGTTTCTGATTTAACAGCACTTACTTTATCTAATGTAACTGTCGCTGCAACTGCTGATGATGAATCACGCGTGCTCATTCATCACCCAAAAAGAGATGCTTACACAGTTCCTCTTCCAAGCATCTTCAGAGACGTTTTTAAAGACTATATGAATGTCCTAGGCGAAATGAAAGGCCGTTCACAAATTGAATTCGATAAACTTTTATTCTACGCTAACCCATACAGAATTATTTCTGGTGGATTATCTCCGCGTGGAGTAGAAATTATTTTTGAAGACTACAGACATAAACTTTTAATCACCCTTACTCCAAAGTCTTTAAGACAAGCGTGTATCTTTAAATGGATTCACCAAGAGAAAAATGTAACTCTTATGAAAGAATGGTTAGGCCTTGCTCCTTCGTATGATTTAAAATTATACTTAGAACATGCTCCAACACATCCTATGAATGATGATTTCTTAACCGAAGTTTATCACTCGAAAAAACACTTGAACTAAAAGACGAAAGGGCCCAAATTTGGGCCCTTTTTTTTGCTTACGATCTTTTCATGTTCTTGGTCAAACGTTGTTATTTAAATTAGAGATTTAGTATTTGTTTTGAATAAACTGGAAGTTTACATCGCCAACACTTATATAGCCTGATTGCTGACACGATCTTCCTGAAAATATAATACAATTCCCCCACGACGGTTCATAATAAACATTTCCTAAAATAGAATTATTCTCATCAAATACCTCTACATAAAATCGGTGATAAGTGCCTATGATATCGCCATTGCCCCCCTTACCAAAAGTTTTAGTAATTTTTATATTTCTTTGATGTAAACCACATGTATAAGTTGCTAACTTCGTTTCTTCGTTTTTGTTGAGGTTGAAATCAATATTACTCATTGAACATGTACTGCCTCCGTTATTATTCATATACATCTCTAAATAATTAACAGGGTTCATAGGTACCCACCAACCATTTGTGCTAAACTTTGAAGGACTCATCGCTTGAATCAATTTTTGTGAGACTTGATATTGACTATCATTGATTTGCATCAAATAAAGATATTCATGAAGTACTAAAGTATAGCGAGCAATCGTCTGATTCTCATTTCTAATTTTTTCCCAACGTGATCTGCTTAATTCAATTAGTTGTTTGTTTGGATAATTAATAGCATCTACTTCTTGACCATTTAAAAATAAAGTATTTTTTGAATGAACTTCTGTGTTTAAAACAACACCTAAAAGATTTGATATATTAACACCTTCGACTTCTTTTAATGAAATTGCTTTAAGTATTTCTACTGCTTTTTTGCCCATTAAGATAAATTCTGTAGCATATCCATCGCCACCATTTCCAGTTTCAGTCCCAGCAAATGAAATACTTGAATTAAAAAAACTGCAAAACAATAACGCGTAAAAAAATCCTTTTTTCATAATTTACTCCTGATTAATCTTATCTAAATTAGAAATCCTAAAAAGTGCCGGTACAAAAGTGTAAACTTCAGTGCGATTTCCTTGCTCCAGAAAAGCAGCAAGTTTTCTTCTGAATTGTATAATCATGCTTTCAGCTTCTGCTAAGCGATCAGGATCGATTGCCATGGTCATTGTCGAAATATTTCTTTCGCTTAAACTTTGTGATTCAAGTGAGTCGGCAGCCTTAGAAAGCAATTGCCGGTTCATTTTTCTTATTGCTGAAGAAGGAGTGCCATAGGATGCACTCAGATTGACTTCTGTTCTGGTTAATTGCCCGCTCTCATCTTCTTCAATAAGTTCTAACTTTTTTAATCGCCCTAAGGCCTGGGTCGTTTCATGAAGTGAAATCCCTAGGCGCTTTGAAATCCATTTTACATCATTTTTAAAAGTACTGGTTTCCACCAGCTCCAAGATTGCAGCGTGATACCAATCAGAAATAATCGCAAATGCATCGATCTCCAAACTACTATATCCATTAGTAGGAGAATTATTTTTTATTTTATAATCTGCAATTTTACGTGCTTGTGGACTTCTTGAATGTGTCAACGTAACTAGGTCTATTAGATAACTTGCTTCTTGAGGGTTTAGCTCAAGTCGATCGGCAATCAACGCTGCTGTTTCTAGTGAAATACCTTTTTTGTATTTTAAAACAGCGCTAAGAGCTTGAGGCGTAATGTTAAGATCACGAGCAAATGCACGGAGTGAGTATCTAGAATTCTCTTGGATTCTTTTTTCCAATTCATCCTTCAAATATAATCTGTAATCTTTGTAGTCTGTAAAATTCATAGCAAACAAATCCTAGAATTCTATCGTTTTGAAGTCAATGGTTCAGATGACAAAGCGTCAACCGAACGTTGACACTCATGGTGATTAATTTTAATATTAAATAATTAATTCCTGATTATTTATTCTTCGCATTTCAAATCAAAAAAATTTACCTGGAAAATTAGTCATTTTGAGAAATATGAACCCCTCATGATAAGAGGGGTTTTCAAGGTTCTAAAATCCAAAACGGCCTAACAAACCGATGTTTTGGGGTTCATAAAATTATAGCATAAATAGGGATTGATTCAAGCCGAGAGCTCCACGCCAATGAAGGCGATTTTTTGGAGGGGGATGCTCAAGGTTCTAAAATTCTTAGAGCTCGTAATTCTGATTTTAAAATTGCTAACAACAATTTTAGAATTATTAAGGAATTATCTCTAATGTTTTGGGGTGAAAGAAATTTCTCCCCTTTTTTATTCATTTATATCTAACTGAGCTTTTAGTGGAACTGGGCGCTCATAAACCGGATATCCAAAATCCTGATCCTTATGCCAACGATCAAATAACGGCTCGTCCTTTTCCACGCGATAAAAATCGATTTCTTTTTCTACTTTATCTAAACGATAGGTAAGTTCGCGCTGAAGAGTCACGTAATCATTTTTGCGTGCTAAGTGCTGATCAAGTGCTTGCTGCTTTTGTTTTTCAATTTCTAAAATCTTTTTATCATATTCAGCTGCGATTCTAACTTTCTCTTCTTCGTAATTCCAAACCCCATGATTAAGTTCGTTTAGTTGGGAAAGATAATCTTTTTTCTTATTAAATAAAGACGATCTAAAAATAGAAGCCTCACGTACGCGCTCTAGAAGTTTTGGTGATTGAAACACCAGCGATGTTCCACGTCTAAAATATTCATCTTTATCAAAACAAGTTCCTAAATCTTTCACATATAAAACGAAATAAGTTTCCTCAATGCTGCGTACATGGCCCTCGCACATATCCGTTTTTTTCGAAGGAAGTCTGAACTTTACTGGATCCCCTGCTCTAAAAAATTTAATATTGCGACTCTCCGTTGAAACTTTAACAATGCTTGTTGTTTCATCGCGATCAGTAACACGCCCTGAAAAAATGGAATAATCAAATTTAGGATCAAAAAAACTATCTGTTTCCACATTTAAGACTTTTTTGGGAAGATTATTTTGCTCCATAACTTTTACAGTATCGCTGACAACCGAATTTCTCTGCCGCGCTCGGGCCTCATCGTTTTGCTTTTTTAATTCATCTTCGATTTGTTTAACTGCTTCTTCTTCAGGGCGCTCTAAAATATCTCTTTGAGCAAAGATTGAGGGTGATAATAGCAAAAAAAAGACAAAACTTAATCGGTTAATCATTTGAAACATGCTTTAAATATAACACACTCAAAGTACTTGTCTTGGAGGGAAAAAATCCCTAATGTAGAGGTGATTTTATCTTAAATACCTAAGGAGTTAAGTATGGAATTTTTCCTGGATACTGGAATCATCGACGAAATTAAAGAAGCTGCACTATTAGGAATTGTTGATGGTGTGACAACAAACCCAACACTAATTGCTAAAACAGGTAGAAAACAAGAAGACGTTATTCGCGAAATTTGTGCGATTATCGATGGCCCTATTTCTGCGGAAGTTATCGCCACAGATTACGAAGGTATGATGAAAGAAGCAGCTGTTCTTTCTGAAATTCATCCAAATGTTGTTATTAAATTGCCGCTCACTGAAGCTGGAATTAGAGCGTGCAGTGAACTTTCCAAAAAAAATATTAAGACCAACGTGACCCTATGTTTTTCAGTGAACCAGGCACTATTAGCTGCTAAGGCCGGTGCCACGTATATCTCTCCCTTTATTGGAAGATTGGATGATATTGGACATAATGGAAATGATTTGATTGCCGAAATTCGTCAGGTATATGACAACTACGGCTTCACAACAAAGATCCTTGCTGCCTCAATTCGCCATGCCTTTCACGTTCGAGAAGTGGCACTTTTAGGAGCAGATGTTGGAACTATGCCATTATCAGCACTTAAGGCCCTATATAAGCACCCGTTAACAGAGAAAGGATTAGAGGCTTTTTTAAAAGACCACGCTGCCTCTCAAAAAAAATAATAGCTTACAAAAATTTTTCTCTCTCATTTAAAAATATTTTTTTCCGATAGGCCTTAAGGAGTAAAATGCTCTTCAAGGTCTCATTGGAAAAATAATGAAAACCAAAACACAAGTCTTATTAATTGTATTAAGTTTCGCCTCTTTCGTTTCTTCTTGCAAAAAAGAAACTACATCCAGTACCGCCCAAAGTGTAAGTCTTGCCCCCGGCCAGAGTTGTGCACCTGGAAAGTGGTTTGGACTTTCAAGTGGAATAAGTCTATCAATAGCTTCTGATTTTTCTGCCCAAGAAAATACCGCTATTCAAAATGCACTTACAGAATGGAACACAAATGCACCAACGGGTGTTACTTTATTTGCGGCCACTGGAACAACTCCAGCTCCTGGCTATACTGCTCTCACAAGTTATCGCGATAGTGTTTTTGGAATTTATAAACAAGACACTTGGTTTAACGATGTAAGCTCGTCAGCATTGGCCATCACCCAATACTTTGGTTATTTAAAAAGTAACAACGGAAAAGCATACTTGGAGCTCTCACACGCCGATATCATTTTTAACACTGATAATTTCTCCTTTATTCACTCAACATCAGCGAGCCCTAACCAAGATTTTCAAACGGTCTTAACACATGAATTAGGGCACTTTTTGGGCTTCTGCCATGAAACTTCTATTAACTCGATCATGTACCCTTATTACAACGGGGCACAGAGAACCTTAAAAGCCTATGATATCACCCAGCTCGCAAGTCGCTATTCGAGCCCAACCGTGGCCCCAATGACTGCAAGCAAGATTGCAAATTTTCATGAGTTAGATATCAACGAAGGTGAAGCGGTTCGCGGAGTTATTGAGCTCAAAAAAGATGGCGAGTGTTCACATTTCATCAATGGAAAACTAGCCTACAAACACCGCGCTTTTTAAATAAAAAAGCCACTCGTTAGATTTCTTTTCAGATTTCTCGCCCGAGTGGCTTTTGTTGAGATTTAATTTGAGTAAGAAAATTACTTAAGAATTTTCTTAATTGCCTTGAAGCCTTCAAAGTCAGTTGCTGCAATTTCTGCAAGCATTTTTCTGTTAAGAACAACATTGTTCTTCTTTAAAGATCCCATGAATTTTGAATATGAAGTTTCAAGTGTACGAGCTGCAGCTGCAATACGAACAACCCATAGCTTTCTCATGTCGCGCTTAAGGAGACGGCGCCCAACGAAAGCATACATTAATGCTCTTTTTACAGTTTCAGCTGTGTGCTTATACTTTCTTCTTCTATCGAAAGAAAAACCTTTCGCTAATTTTAAAATTTTGTTTCTTCTTCTTCTTGCTTTAAAACCACGTCTTACGCGTGCCATACATTTCTCCTGTTACGATCATTGGAGGGTTCACATTTAAGTTTTTCCGCTTATAACCCAATTCTCTGTAGATTGTTAACTAGAATGCGTAAGGAAGCATTCTTTTTACTTTTTCAACTTCTGAACCGTGAACTAAAGCCGCCTTACCAGCTTTATTTTTTGATGATCTTGTTCTGCCTTCAAGATGGTGGCGAAGACCGGCTTTTCTTCTATTTACTTTGCCTGATCCTGTAACACTGTATCTCTTGGCCGCGGCTTTTCTTGTTTTCATCTTTGGCATGAGATGTCTCCTTAATTGTTAATATAATAAAAGCATTCTTAAGTATCAAAAATGCTTACGTGTGTAAACTTAAATATTGATAAACTCTAAAGATTTATAAAAGACTATTTCTTCTCAGCTTTTTTGACTGGCATTAAGATAGCAATAATTCTATTTCCCATAAGTTTTGGTTCAGCTTCAACAGCAGCACCCATTTCAATGATCTGCTGAACTACGGCATTGAATTTCTCCATACCTTTTTCTTTATAGTTCATTTCTCGACCGCGAAATTGCATTGAAAGTTTAATTTTATCATTTTGCTCTAAAAATTTTGCGCAGTGCTTTAATTTTGTTAACAAATCATGCTCTTCAATGTTTGGCTTAAGCTGTACTTCTTTGATTTGTACAACGACTTGTTTTTTCTTTGCTTCGTGTGCTTTTTTCTGCAACTCATATTTATATTTTCCAAAGTCAATTGCTTTAACAACTGGAGGTTTCGCAGTCGGAGACACTTCGATCAGATCAACACCTCTTTCCTCTGCAATTTTTCTGGCCTCAATCATTGAAACTACACCTAGCATTTCCCCTTCCTCGTCAATAAGACGACACTCTGGAATTCTGATTTGTTCATTGATTCTTGGACCTTGATCTTTTTTCTGCGACTGAAAGCCTGGTTTGCCGGTTGAACCTGTATCGCGATTTTCTCTGATAAAACACCTCACGGAAATGACCCACTCACTATTTTGGAGTCTATTGTTTAAATAACTTCCATCACTATAAAACTTTTATAGAAAAAAATGAAGGGCCAAATACTTAGAATTCAGCTCTAAAAGGAGCTTTTTTTCAATTAATTGTGGGTTTTTTTGCAAAAAACTCCTTAATAGATCAGAAAACTCATCCAATCTTAATTTTTTTTGCTCAATTTCAGAAGTTTTAAAGCTTTCTAGTTCGCGGAATTCGATGTCTGATACGATGTAATTTTTAGAAACTCCGACAAGCGCACGCTTAGGTCCTGTTACTGGAATTGATAAACTCTCCATTTGGGCATCAAAAAAAATGGAATTTGCAAACGGCCCATGCGGAGTGTTCATTTTCAAAAATTCAAAATTTTCTTCAAGTTCATTCCAAATTTTTGTGGCCGTTGTTTTGAAAATTGCAACTCGAATTCGGCCCATTAACGAATGATCAAAACGCTCGTAAAATGAAAATTCTATCGTCACAATTAACCTTTAATTAATTTTAAAAGTTCTTGTCGGGTCTCATTATTGTGCAAGAAAACTCCACGCAAAGAAGAAGTCACCATCACAGAATTTTGCTTCTCAACTCCACGACAAGTCATGCAAAAGTGCTTACTCTCAATAATACAAGCAGAGCCTTTCGCATTTAAATGAGTCATCAGTGCATGTGAAACTTGATTTCCCACTCGCTCTTGAATTTGCAGTCTGCGAGAGAAAATTTCGACAATTCTTGCAAGCTTTGAAATACCGACAACCTTATCGCGTGGGATATAGGCCACATGTGCTTTACCAACAAACGGAAGCATATGGTGTTCACAGGTCGAATAAAACTCAATGTCTTTTAATAATATAATTTGATCATGAGGGATAACATCATCTTCTTCAAATGTTGTTAAAACATCTTCCGGATCTTGGAGGTAGCCACCGAATAAGCGCTCAAAAGATTTTACCACTCGATTTGGAGTGTCTGATAAGCCTTCACGGTCAGGATTTTCACCTAAATATATTAATAGTTCACGAACTGCTGCTTTAACTTTTTCTTTATCGCCAGGGAACTGACGTTTTGCTTTGGACATGATCATAAAAAAACCTCATTATGGGTTTTATATGAATCGATGGTGCCTTTCAAGTTTAAATTCCCTACATAGATAAAACTTACTTATAAAAGACTCTCAAATAGAGTGTGCCTCTATATTTTTTACATAAATTCCCAAATCAGTTTCAGCTTGTATTATATTACCTCCCATTGATACTAACGCAAATAAGTCTTCCATTAAAAATTTGAAACTCTAAACTCGAGGAGCTCATTATGTATAGACCATTTAAAACTCTGGTACTCGCTATTAGTTTAATTCTATCTCAAGGTGTATTTGCACAAAGTTTAATTACAGAGAAGCTTGAAAATGCAATTTCAACTATTAATACAGACGGTGAAAGTACTGTTGTTAAGCTTTTTACCGATTTAGATAACAGTGGTTTAACGACTGAAGAATTTGAAAATTTCATTCAAGATGAATATGGACCAAGAAGTTTAAAACAAGTAAAAGATTATTTATCAAATTCTACTGTTGAAAATTTTGATGTTCAAGAATTTATCGCGCTTAACTTAGATAGCGGATCTAATTTCAAAGGAAAAATTTGTGTTGGCAAACATTCCATTTTAGAGGTAAACGTTTTTGGTTCTTACTTGGGAGCAATTGTCTTTGCTTTTGCATCATATTCAGTTCAAAAAGATTACAGCAAAATGAAATCTACTGGAAAAGTTGAAACTCAATATACAGATAGTAACGATCTTAAATCAAACATGGATGCTGCAAAAAGAGATCGCACAATACTAGCTGCTATTTCCTTAACTATTGGAGCAACAGGATTGTACGCACAAACAAGATGTTATTAATAAAAAATACTTTTAAATTGCGGTCTCTATTTTGGAGACCGCATTAAGATAATACATTTAAAATAAGTTGATTGGTTAGATCATGCTCAAAAGAACCCACTACCGCTTTTAGCTTATCGGCATCAACGACTTGATAAAAACCCGCCTTAGAATCAACAAGCTTTATATGGGTATAATATTGTAACGAAGACTTAGAAAGCGGAACGGAATAACTCTCCGGATATTTAATCACGCGTTTAAGTTTTCTTTCTGATTCAAAAACTTCTTTAGATTTTTTTGTATAAGTGTCTAACTTAAAGCCTTCTTTTTGGTCACGATATAACTCCATAAGGGTCAGACCTGCAACATAATAAGCTTCGATCAGATAATTATTAATTCTCGCAAACGGGCTCACTCTCGTTAAGATTTGATAAAGCTCTTTATGGTTTAATTCCATACAGGCTTCAAGCGATTCTACGGGCTTTCCTACAGCATCAGAAATAATTTCAAGTGCCTTCATTTGAAATTCTTTTATAGAAGGAAGATAAAACTCAAACACCAACTGTTTTCTTTGAGCTAAGAAAAATCTTCTTAAATCTTCGACGTTTTGGATTTGCCCGTTAAATAATTTTACCCAGGCCATATTCACAATCCATGGCACTAAAAACTGATGAAGGACGGTATTTTTAAAATAAAGAATTTCTTTTCTTGAAGATTCGATAATTGCATAGAACACGTGCCCACTCTGTGGAGTTCCTATGACTTCAACTTTTTTATTCCCAATTAAAATATCAATGGATCTGCCAATGGATTTTTCAAAGTTTTCTTCTTCTAATGAATCGGTATAAGGTATTCTAAATTTCTTGCAAAAACTTATAATCGCGCGACCTTTTAAAAGGATTTCATCCCATTTAAGTGCCCCCGTCGGTTCATCCAAAAGAATAATTGCCAGCAAGGAAGTTGGCGTAAGGCTCATGTTCTTACCAACTTCTGTAAAACAATCAAACGCCAAACGTTGGGTTTGTAATTTGATGTTGTCATCTGCTTGATCTAATTCCACCGGATTCCCTAGTGAAATATGAATATTTCCAAACTGATAAGAAAACAAACGAATAAGCCCAAAAACTTGGGCGGCATTTTCTTTAACTTTTTTAGCACCATCTAATTCTTGTGCTAAAGATTTTTGCTCCGGCACATATTCATGCACGATACTCACGGGAACAAACGCTAAAGGTTTTCTCTCCTCTGGCTTAAGTTCTTGATGTGCTTCAATAATCATTTGATAAAGACCAAAACGCGGCGGAAGTAATTTCCCCGTACGTGATCTACCACCTTCAAAGAAAAACTCGATAGGATTTCCTTCTTTCAGCATATAAAAAAGGTAAGCTTCAAGTGTTAACTTATACAAAATATCGTTGGCAAAAGAACGTCTGATAAAAAAACATCCCGATTTTCTGAAAATCGGACCAATCGGAAAAATATTTAAATTATTTCCACCCGCCACAAAAAGCGGGCGATGATATTTTTTATAAAACATGTAATTGATAGCAATATAATCGGCATGACTCTGATGATTGGGAACTAAAACGACAGAGTGATTATCAAGATATTTTTTAAGCTCAATTGAGTTCTCATTAAAATTAAAACCGTCATAGAGCTGAGTTAAAGTTGTATCGAAAAATTTTTCCAATGCATAAAACATCGGCATCGAAAGTTCTGCTCTAATTTCTTTTAAATTTTTAAGCGCTTTGTCTTTATCGTCTGGTTTCCCCTCTAATCTCGACTTAAGTTTTGGATAACTTAAAACGATTTCCTCCATATGCTGGATACTTTGCGGTGTTAAATTATCTTTTACCGCATGGATAATGGCTTCAGGAAAAATCTTTTCTAAAAATTTCAAACGCGCACTCCGTGTGGTTTAGACTCACTCATTCCGGCCGCACTCATTTCCATAAATTCAGAAACTTTATACATATCTGCAATATTATCAACTCCAATATAAGTCATTCCTGAACGTAAACCACCCATTAATTCATTAATAACTTGTGATACTGGTCCTTTACAAGGAATCATTGTCGACTCACCTTCTGCGGCCATCCCTTCCGGCATATCGCCTCTCCAAGAAACTTGCGCAGCTTTAGAGGCCATTCCACGATATTGCTTCATTCCACCTTTAATTTCTCCTGGAGTTTCAATTGTTCCAGAAACTAATGATCCTATCATGATGGTATCCGCACCAGCACAAAAGGCTTTTACGATATCGCCAGAGTTTTTTAATCCTCCGTCTGCGATAACTGGAATATTATGTTTTTTAGCAACGGAAACAGCTAGTGCAATTGCTGTTAATTGCGGCACTCCATGGCCGGTGATGATTCTTGTTGTACACATTGACCCAGGTCCAATTCCAACTTTAACGGCATCTGCTCCGTGATCAATAAATCTTTGAACTCCAGAAGCTGTTGCCACGTTACCAGCGATAACATCAACGTGAGGAAATTTTTTCTTTAAGAAATCTAGAACTTCTAACATCATGATGGAATCACCATGAGCGATATCTAATGTAATCACTTGCACGCCAGCTTCAACTAGTTTTCCCGCTCGGGCCATTCCTTCTTCTTTAACTCCAATCGAAGCGGCAATGGGAGAAGTTAAATTATGTTCTTTTTGAAATCTTTTTAATTCTAAAACTTGTTTTACTTGATCTTCGTCCGTTAAAAAACGATGAAGAGATCCGACTCCTCCTAACTTTGCCATGGCCTTGGCCATTTCAATTTCCGTAATGGTGTCCATATTTGCCGTAATAACGGGAGTCTCAATAGTAAAATTTTTAGTTAAGCGACTTTTTAATTTGGGAATCTTTCTTGAACTAATTTCTGAGTATTGTGGGACTAGCAGAACATCATCAAAAGTTAAACCCTTTCCGCGATTTAAAATTTGATTGGCCTTAAATAATAATTCCATAAGTACTCCTTAAAAACTTAGTAAAACTTGGTTTTTTGAAAATTAAAAAATAACGAACAATATAAGATATTAAGGAGTAGCAATTTTGGCCACCCAAATAGGTATTAAAATATACAGAATTGTGTCACGAACAAGATAAAATAAGAAAAAATAGATAAAAGCTTTTGGGCCTTTATTCCAGAGATTTTCTAACCCTAAGTATTGGGCCTTTTTACTCATGGCCACCATAAATTTAGTCTTTCCATAGTGCTTAATGAAAAAACTTATCGCTCCATCCACCCTTTCATCGAATCTAAGAAATGCCCTAAATATTGGCCCAATAACTGGCTTCTCTGAAAGTTTTATCACGCGATTCTTAAATGTTAGGCTTTCCATGAATTCTGATATACAACTTACGCCTATTTTAGGCAAGAATTCTTAACTTTTAAATTGTCTATAAAACAATTTAACTTGTTAAAATTATGGTTTTTTCTACAAAACGATGACAAAAGCTTATACGTTTTTGACTATACTGCAAAAAGTATTAATTAAATTTGTAATGGATCCCAGATGCTAGAGTCTCTTACTGTTTTAAATCTACCTGCAGGAACCCGTATTGAGGAAGCCCTTTACGGGGATGTTTTCACTCTCAAAACCTGTCAAAGAACATTAATTCTCGGCTTTCATCAAGCTCCCATTAAGCGCGTTCTAGAAAAAGCTGAAATTGAAGAATATCAAGGTCCCGAAGCTTATCAGTTTTTATTGGAAACAATCTCTGGATTAAAGTCCCAAGTTTTGGGCGAATACGAAGTTGTGGGTCAATTTAAAAGGGCCTATCAGGAATATCTGACGCTTTCTTTTAAACAATCACAAATTATTCAAGTGATGGAAAAACTGTTTAAAGACTCCAAAGAAATTAGATCGCTCTTTTTAACAGAAATCGGACAATTAAGTTATGCCGGAATTGCTAGAAAAATTCTTCATCGCGACATTACTTCGGTAGAATTTGAAGATGGAGAGGAACCGAATGTCCTTATTTTGGGAACAGGAGATCTATCTGAAGATCTTATTAAATTATTAAAGAAAAAAAATAAAATTACTGTCTCAGGAAGAAACACAACTCGTCTTGAATTTTTGCGTGTTCAATACGATATTGAAGTGGTTGAATGGGATAATAAAAAAGAGTTCGCAAAAGCTTCATATATTGTAAATACAATTGGAAGTAATGAAATCGTTTTCAATGATGAATTTTTTCTTGAATGGAAGGAAAATTCAGCAAATGGAATTTTTATTGATCTAGGTTCTCCTAGCATTATTAATTCTAAATTAAAAAGCCATGATGGGCTTATTCGCCTAGAAGATATTTTTAAAGAAAGCGCTAAGCTTACGAACGAAAAAATGGAAAAAATAAATAAAGCTCACGCTCATATCTGTTATCTAGTTGAAAAGCGTAAAACTACTTTCATAATGACAAACAGAGGAGGCTGGGAAGAATTTCACTTCGCTTAAGTTACTTGGAGTCCCTCAATGAGTTCGAAAAAATATATTATCGGTACACGTGGCAGCCTTTTGGCCCTCACTCAATGTAATCAAATCAAAGATCAATTAGAAAAAATTACTGGAGATAAGTTTGAGTTAGAAGTAATTAAAACTCAAGGTGACTTGATTACCAATGCTCCCTTATGGCAATTAGATGGAAAAGATTTTTTCACTAGAGAACTTGATTTTGCCTTATTAGAAAAAAGAATTGATCTTGTTGTGCATTCCTATAAGGACTTGGGCAGTGTAAGACCTGAAGGCATCACAATAGCTGCGATTACTAAACGCTCTTATGCACATGATATTCTTTTAATCAAAAAAGAAACCATTTTAAAACTTAACCAAATGAATGTTTTTCATGTGGGCACGAGCTCTCCTCGTCGCATGGAGAATTTAAAAAAATATTTTCAGGAATATCTTCCCAGCACAACTGTAAAAGAAATTAAACCGGTTGTCTTGCGCGGAAATGTTAATACCCGTATTCAAAAATTGCTCGATGGAGAATTTGATGCTGTCGTTCTGGCAATGCCG
>JACCDN010434315.1_pt1 | contig 21033 bp, 28 predicted proteins | sample 7441691 | NCBI WGS metagenome assembly JACCDN01 (sample SAMN15323439, study PRJNA562643) | freshwater metagenome | isolation source: river surface water | place: USA:Blue River Watershed | collected 2017-08-16 | reverse complement strand
GTAGTGGAAAAATTGAATTACCTCAGAGTTTAAGAAGAGAATGCTTGGAGATAGTTAAAAGACTTGATGAAGAAAAATTAAAAACTGTCAGAACGATTTTGCAAAGTTTTTAGTTTATTTAAAATTTATAATTGCTACCGGCCGGTGGCAAAACATTATTTTTTGACTGACGGTCGGTAGCAATTATTCAGTAGATTGATATTTTCATTTATTTAATCAAAATAATTTAGTTTCTTTTTTGTAGATTTTTTTTCACGTCGAACAAAGGAGAAAATTTAGTGAATAAAAATCGATAATAAAAAGGAAGGAGGAATATGAATAAAAAAGTTGCTTTGTATTGTAGAGTCTCAACAGGAAATCAATCAACAGGACTAGAAGCTCAGGTGAGAGCTTTAAGAGAATATTGTACACGTTTCAATATTACAGACTATGTAATTTACGAGGATGAAAATCAATCAGGTATAAAACAATCACGTCCTGCACTTGATAGAATGATGAAAGATGTAAAAGATGGCCTTGTATCAAAAGTTATCGTGTATAGTTTTAGTCGTTACGCAAGAAGTGTCACTCATCTTCTTCGTGCTTTGGAAGAATTTAAAAAGACCGAAGTTGGATTTGTTTCTATCACAGAAAGCATTGATACAAATACTCCATTAGGCTCTGCTGTTTTTACTATTTTAGGAGCTGTCGCGCAGCTAGAACGAGATTTAATTGCTGAGAGAGTACGTAATGGTTTATTAAATGCAAAGGCAAAAGGAATACGAATTGGTAGGTTGAAAACTCGCGATAGTGATCTTATCAGAAAACTTCGCTCAAGTGGAATGACTTTTCGAGAAATTGCAAAAATTGCGAAATGTTCTACAGGTGCAGTAGCTTCTGAAGTAAGGGCCATGAAAAAAGAAGGGAAACAAACTGATTTTCAAAACAAATTTCAGCAATCTGAAAAAAAATTAATTGATCCGATTCATGAATCATCAATAGTTAGTTCAATTGAATCAATTGTGACAAAACCGCTAGGGCTTAAAAATATTTTCGATTTTGGAGAAATAGATAATCTAATGGAATTGCAATTCTAACCAAAACAGCGACCAGATTTTTGAAGTCTGGTCGCTTTATCTTTGTCTTTAATTTCGATTTTTGGAATTTATCCTAGTGGTTTATGGGCAAGCATTGAAGGTCTTGACAAAAACAATAATAGTAAGTATGCTTATCAATGTTGAGCGTAACAATGGAGGCAAGATGAAAACCTATACCTACAGTAAAAAAGTATCAAATATAGATATCAATAAACTTTGGAATGTTTGGTCAGATATAAATCAATGGCATACATGGCAAGATGATCTTGATTATGCAAATCTTGAAGGTGAATTTAAAGAAGGTAATTCCTTTATTTTAAAACCTAAAGGTGGCCCAAAAGTTAAAATTGAGCTTTTAAAAGTTGTGCCAAATAAGCAGTTTGTCGACCTCACAACATTTCCTTTAGCTAAAATGTACGGTGATCATGATTTTATTGTTAATGGAGAAGAAATAGAAATTAAAACGACTATGTCAATTGAAGGCCCATTAGCATTTTTATGGAATAAAATTGTGATGGAAGGAATTGTTAAGAAGCTTGGTAGCCAAACTGATAATCTAATTAAGAAAGCGACGCAAGGTTAATTAAATGAAATACTGGTTGGGTGTTGTTTCTAAAGAACATGTATTAATAGGTAAAAATGAAGGTATTGCACAAGTGTGCCATGGTAAGCGGGCACCGCTTGCACGAATAAAAAAAGATGATTGGCTTGTTTATTATTCGCCTGGAAAGACAATGGGTAAATCTGATCTTCAAGCTTTTACTGCCATAGGCACTGTACCAGATGATCATGTATTTCAATTTAAAATGTTTGAAGATTTTATTCCATATAGAAGAAAAATTGAGTACATACAAGCAAGAGAAGTATTACTCTCGTCTATAAAACCTAAACTTAAATTTACTCAAGAAAAAAACTGGGGATATCAATTGCGACGTGGTTTGGTAGAACTTTCAAAAGAAGATTTTATGACTATTGCAAAATCTATGGAAGTTGAAGTTGAATAAAAAACTAAATACTAAATTTGATGTCGCAGAATCGAGCCCAGGATTCCTTTTCTGGAAGGTTGCTAATCTTCATCAAAGACTCCAGCGTCAGGTTTTAAAAGATTTAGATATTTCACCTACGCAATATTCCCTTTTAGCATGCTACTTTTTTTTAAAAACTCCCACGAAACTTCCAACCCAGTCCGATATATGTGAAATGGCGGGGCTAGATAAGATGCTAGTTTCCGATACAACAAAGGCATTATTAAGAAAAAAATTGGTTAGTAAGAAAAGTAACAAAGATGATCAACGCTCATTTTTTATTGAATTAACTGACGAAGGGAAATTAATATGCAATAAAGCCGTAAAATTAATTGAAATTTTAGATGATGAGTTCTTTGCCTCGACAGGAAATACAAAAACTTTTCATACAATGTTACACAGAATTGAATCAAATTTTCTTGAACTATCTAAGAAATAATTTTTATATTTTTTATGTATTGTTGACTAATAGTTCTGAATGGGGTTCTGGTCACCTGTCCTTGGCCTTTCGGCTCAAGACAGCTTAAGTCCCTGAAAAGTCTAAAAGGCTCGATTCTGTCATTGAAAGCGAAGGAATCATGTAAAGATGTCACCTCAGATCCATTAGCTAAAGTGACAATCTATAAAGTAAGTGCTTTGATCATGTTATGTACTTTGAAAAAACGACAAAATTTCCACTGTTGAAAGATTCTGTTGAAGCAATCTGGCAGTCTCAAATGAATGCTGGTGATTCGGCATTTGTAGTTCCAGACGGAACAAGTGATATAATTATCAAGGTTAATTCATCAAGTGCGAATATTTTTCTTTGCGGTGTAATGACTCGGCCTGCTTGCTTTCACTATGAAGAGAATCAAAAGTACTTCGGTATAAGGTTTAGGCCGGGAATTTCAAGTTTTTTTTTCAATAGTACATTTGAAAATAATCAAATTATTCAATTAAATGATTACTTTTCAAGCAAAAATGAGATTGAAGACTTAATGCAAAATCCAATTGAAAATCATTTTTATATTGAGGAACTAATATTTAAGCAACTACTAAAAGGAGTGAATGAAGCCGATCTTAGAGAAAAAATTAAAATTGTCTCTGAATACTCAAAAGTTCAGTATGGTGATGTGAATGCCTTTGCAAATAGAATGAATATTTCACGCAGACAATTTTCTACTAATTTTAAAAAGCACTTTGGATATGATCCAAGATATTTTTCAAAGATAAAAAAATTTAATTTATTTTTAAAACAAGTTTCAAATAATAGAATGGCTTCCTTATCTGAACTCGCTATAGATTGCGGATTTTATGATCAGTCAGATTTAAATCATACAATAAAGGAAATCTCTGGTCAGACACCAAAAGATTTAATTTCCCAAGTGTACAATACAAATATTTAAATGGAAGTTAATCTATCTTCAGGAGGAAAACTATGCAACTTACATATACGATTTTATACGTTGAGAATGTACATAAAAGTGTTGAATTTTATCAGAAAGCTTTCGGCTTGAAGCACAAATTTACTCATGAAGGTGGCGATTACGCCGAGATGGATACTGGAGCTGTCACTTTAGCTTTTTGTGGTCATACTCTGGCTAATCAAATTGTAAAACGAAGTTATCAGAGAGCTACTCAATCAACTCAAATCGGCAGTCAAATATCTCTCTATGCAGAGAATGTCCGTTCTGCATTTGAAGAAGCCATCAAAGCAGGTGCAAAGGCGGTTGCTGAGCCTGAAGTAAAGCCATGGGGATGGGAAAATGCCATGGTACTAGATATTGATGGACATTTTGTTGAGTTTGCAAGGGAAATAAAGTAATAAGTTCGTATGTGTAAAACTAATTTTCTGAATGAACTTTGATATTAAACGCAAAATAAAAAAGATCAGATTATTTGTCTGGTCTTTTAATTTCTATAAGGGAATATTCTTCTTTGTACAATTTATTTCTTGGTAGCGTCATTATCATCAGGGTCATTTCCACTTCCGCCAATCGAAATAGATCTTCCCCCTCCTGCATCAGCCCCACCTCTGAAAATTAATTTTGAACCACCTGAGCCATCACCATTTAAGTATTTCACAGATTAACCCCCACCAGAATTATCACCGCCAACTTTTAATCGTGCAGCATTTGTCTTTATAATTTTGAAGGACCCTCTTTCAATAATTGCAGATGAACCGTGTTTATCCATAACTTCGATATTTTCGACAGATTCTTGCAGGATGATTCGTCCATCAAAAAGCTGAATATAATTATTTGAAATGGACTTAATATCTTCTTGGGGCGTAAGCATTTCACCTGAGTCTAGTGTGACTAATGTTAATTCTTGAATTGATGCCTTGGAACTAAAGGAAACAACCATTAAAAATCCAAGTCCAAGTTTGAAAATATTTTTCATTGTAATTCCCCTTTATTTTCGGGATCAAAATTAATGTCTGTAAAAGTATCACAAAATGCAACAGAAAATGTAGGAATATTTCCAGCGTATTTTGGATTTCGCATTATCTCTTTAACAGTCTCATGTAAGATTTTATTCGCTTCCTGTACGGCCTTGATTCCTTCGGTATTTAGGGAGTTTGTTAGCGACATCGCATAGTTTCTATCTGTGCCGACGTGATGCGGTTTGTAAAATTCCGCATAAGTAGAAATATGATGCTTAATGCCTTCAAATGATCGAATCAGATAAGTGGGATTATGTAATTTAAAAGTTCTTTTTTCTTCAAAACCAAGTCCACGCGCTATAAGCGTATTGATGGCCGTTTGGGCCTTATTTCCTAAAATGTGGTTCAATGCCCGGAGTGTAATTCCATTTTCATTAGAGGCCAAAATATAAGCGATAAAAAGTGATCTATCATCTAGTATGGTTTCAAGTTCTTCTGTGGCAATGGCAGCATTATTTTTAGTTGCTGAAATTTTTAGAACCTCTTTTAAGTTTTTAGAAAGTGATTCATCATAAGCAGCTAAAGCTTCAAAAAACATAGAGACATTGCCCGACTCTAATATAACCTTGATATAATTATCTAAGTTAGGTTTCGTCGCTCCTGGCTTTGAATTGATGTGGTCACTCAAGGTACTTCTGGCGACATTAATTTTGGACGCTAATTGAGAAATACTCAATTTAGCATTCTTTTCTTTTAGGTCGGTCAGACATTTTTTAAAAATCTCTGTCCACTGATCTTGATGACTCATTTCATTCATAAGTTTCTCGATTAAATAAATTCGTGTGAATCTCATATCGAGCAGAATATCGCTTGACAACAAAAAAATGGCCTAAATGACACCACTTTTTCAAAAATGAAGTCATTTTTGGCAGTTTTACCTACTAAAAAAATCTTACAGTTCTCCATTTGCCAAACATTGCTACCGACCGGCGGCTATTAATCGTGTTTTGACTGACGGTCGGTAGCAATTATTTATTCCATTCATTTTTTCATTTATTTAATCAAAAAATTTTAGTTTTCTTTTTTCGCTCAATTTATTTCATAGAAAAAAGGAGGAAGAAAAAACGAAATAAATAAGCATTAACTTTTTATGGAGGAACTGGAATGAGAAAAGGAACTTTGAATTTACTTGAAACACTAAAGCGCATGAAGCTTGAAGTGAATGAGCTTGTCGGCATGCTTTCAATTAAAGAGCTGACGACAAATTTTAGATTTATAGACGAGTATAAAAATTTGCATCGTGCTTATGCGCGAACTTAAGGAGCAAGAGATGGAGAAAATGGAAATACTGATTCAGCACTTAGAAAAAACGATTGAAAGTATTACGCAAAGGGAGCTTAGAAAAAATCCCAAGGCTACGGCAATGGCCTTAAGGATTAAACGAAAAATTAACGAACTTAAGAAAGTGAAAAATGAAAAATCGAGACATCTCGAAAATCAAGGAGTGCTTAAATACTTACACCCTAAATCACTTTTAGAAAACTAGAATTTTAACATTTTAAGGAGATTTATCTATGAAGCTAAAAATAATTTTAGCAAGTGCTTTGCTGTGCCTTTTTTCGGCCTGTTCATTTAAAAGTGAGAACGGTGGTGATGGAGGTGGTGGAATGACCGCCACCTCCAATGAATTAAAAATTGATCCTAATGCTGATAGCGATGGAGATAGCGTCTTAGATGGAGAAGAAATAAACAAAGGTAGAAATCCTTTTGTTGCCGAACTTCCAGACTTAAAGATGCGATTTTTACAAAATTATAAAATTGAAGTCACCTATCATGACAAAAATGCTGATCCAGTTAAAGATCAAAAAACGATTATCATAAATACTGATATAAAAGACATCAATCCCGATTTTAAATTTCGGGTTGGTAATGTCTTTGCTAGAAATCATGCAAAGAAAACCGCAGCAAGTTTTGGAAGATTTTCCAGTCATTCAAGCGGAGTTTTTGAGGAACATGATCTTTCTTGGGTAAGTTATCCAGAGCTTGATCCAAAGTTTTTTCATGCACAGGCGTTACAGTATCGAGAAATCTTTAGCGATCAAAATATCATAGATAATATTCGGATCACGCTTTCAAATCAGGCAAGGCTAAATGAATCGCCCATCTTTAAAGAGATTAAGAATTTAAAACTCAATTTCTATTTTTTAAATCACGAAACAGAAAATTATGAAATCTTATCATCAACAGTTGTTGATCGTCATTTTCAGTCTGGAATTTATGAGTCTTTTGATGTGGTCATTGATAATGCTCCGGTTGCTCTACTGAAAGAGAGTTTCTTTAAGCGTGGTGAGTTCATTATTTCAGAGGTAAAAGATTTTGAAATTCCTTCAATAGCTGTAAACTATAAAACACTTTTGAATTCTGTAAAGGCCAAGTCAATTCCTGTTTTATATGAGACTCCACTAGATGAAAAAATCTATTATGTGGCCGCAAGTAAAGGCGTTTCATTTCAAGGTATCTTAAAGTCAGTTTTTGATAAAAACTATGTGATTAAGGATGATTCGCTTTTAAAGATCGGGCAATTTGAAAACAATCTCCCAAGTTTTACTCACCTAAAAGAAATTAAGGACAAAGATAAACATGGAAAATGGTTTGTGATGACTAATGAGTTTAAAGAAAACTATTTGGATCGAAAATATCTTCCAAGTGACCGCATTGTTTTATCTTATATTACTGGTAATGATTTATCTGGGGAAACAAATGAAAGCACCTACTCTTATGCTGGAGCAATTTCAGGTAACAAGTCAGAATCCGTTTTACCACTCGGTAATGTCACACCAAACTCTAAGGTTGAATTTACTCTAAGGCCTATAAATCGCTTCGGCAGAAGTCTAAACAAACAACGAGAAGTTTACAGTCGTGCAGGTGGCAGTTGTGGGAAAAATTGCATTCAGCTACCAATGAATTGTACTTGGGAAGTAAATACCTTTAAAGATTACAATGAAGGATTTGCCCTTGCCCCTGATCTATTAGGAGAAGGAGAAAAACTTGATCTTGTAATCAACGGCGAAGTTTTTAAGTTAAGCGATCTATTAAAAGAAAAAAAGATCATGCTAACAAAAACTGAGGTTGGGATTCATGTGTTGATAAATGACATTTCAAAAATCTTAGAAATCAAGGATTTTGAAGAAAACACTCTGTCTTTAAAGGTGAAATCCTTTGCTGGTAGTGACTTTTTTGGAGTGAAATTAGTTGAAGTTGGCGGTTATTGGCAAGGTATTGGTGGTTGTCCTTTTAACACTCCGGCGGTGGCCGAGAAATTTCAGACACAAATTTCAAAAGAAACTCGTGAGCTAGGAGAAATTACTTGGCTTATTAATGATCTCGCTAATAGAGGCTATCACTATAAGTTTCAGCTTTTAGATTCAGGCCCCTATTATCAAGAAATTTCTCTTTCGGTGAGTAGTTCAATTGAAAACTATTACAACTAACAAACAATGAGGTTTTATGACTTTTAAAAGTTTAAAAAAGACAATGATTCTCCCTTTAAAATATTGGTTCTATGTTTTTCCCTATTTTTTGATGAGTAATCCTGCTGTCGCTCGGGATTTAGAATCTATTGCCACCAATCTTTCAACAAAGACCGGAACTCTGGCCAATTTGTTAGTGCCATTAGGATTTGCGATCTCAGCGATCTTTATGATCGTAGGCCACCCAAGAGGGGCACAGTTCATGTCAACAACTTTGATGGCCGCTTTAATTTCTCTGGGTGGATCATCGGTCTTTAATTGGCTTAAAAGCGTGGTGGGATAAATGAATGAAATAAATGCGACCTATCCAAGTTTTCTAAAAAATGAACCGCTTATTTGGGGAGTAAGTATTTCAGACTTATTTCGCCTAAGTGGTGTCATGGTGGTGATGCAAATGCTTGGCGCAGGAAGCATCGTAATTTTAGGCTCAACTTTAATTTCCTATATAGGAATTATAACGGCGAGGAGGATTTTTCCTCGCCGCTATTTTGAATTTGTATGGAAAAGAAAAAAACTCATTAAAAGGAATGAATTAAATGCAAAAAACAAAACTTTATAAACTAATTCCAAGTGACATGGAACAAATGAACGTTGATACCATTTCAAACTTTTTAAAAGAAGCAAAGTTAGGATTAAATCAAACGCTTTTGAAAGACACTTTTTCTGATTTTCAACAACCTCACTTTCTATCTAAGTTTTTGGGACTTCCCTTAAAAGACTCTGATACCAATTGCTATTTTTATAAGTTTTATTCTCTGAATGAAGTGATTTATTTAGAAACTAATTATGAAGAAGAGATTCATCTTCCAAATATAAAGTTTCTTCCCGTTCAAAACGAAGGAGAGATTAATCAAATTATTATTGAAGATGTGGAAGCCAATGGAGATGCCATTTTAGGTGAAGACTTTATCAGTATCAATGGCAAATATTTGCGACTCATAAATCTTTATGAGTTTTCAAAAAATCTAATGCCATCAAGTCTAATGGATTATGGTGACTATTGCATATTCTTTAAAAAGATTGATCCTGACATTTCCAAAAGACGAGTGAATACTCAAAGAAAACTTCACCATTCTAATCTTTATTCCAATCTTAGAAATCTTGAAAGTGAAGCTAGCTTCATTGAGGCGGAGAAACTGTCAGAATCTATGATGGAAGGAGACGAAATATTTTTTGAGGTTGAAGCATGGTTTATTGTTAAAGCGGACTCCCTCCCTTCATTAAATGCTAAAACAAAAAATTTGATTAGAAATTTAAAACAGGCAGAAATCACGCCACATATTGAAGCCGAAGGACTTTATGAGCTTTTTCCGACCATTCTTAGTAATGGAGCACCAAAATTTAAAAGGGCCCATCAAACACCATCAAGTTATTTAGTCAATCTTCTCCCTCTAAAGCATGACGAGCTTCAAAGTGATGGAATTGAATTTATAAGCACCAGAGGAAATCCACTATATTTTAACCTCTTTGATGAATCAGCTTTAAATTTTAATTTACTTCTATCTGGCCAGTCGGGGGCCGGAAAATCAATGATTGCGCAAAAAATTTTAGTTGAAGAACTGGAAAATGATGCCAAGGCCATTGTTCTTGATTTAGGAAATTCATTTAAAAAGACCGCCCAATACTTCGGTGGAATGAGCTTAAGCCTTTCATTTAATCCTTTGCAGTTTAAGTCACCTCATTATTTAAAGGAACTCATTATTAGTGTCATTCCAAAAGCGGAACTCAATGCAAAAATGGAAGGTAAGATTTTTTCGATTATTAATGACCATGTTAATAGCGTAACGTCTTTTAGAGAATTGATTGATTTAATTACAAAAGAAATTTCTGATTTTGAACTTTATTTTTCAGAACTTTGGGAATTTATCGATGACAATGTTCGTGATCTTTCAACCTTTACTTATGTCGATACCTCTCTCTATCCAGACAAGATAAAAGCACCTCTCATTATCTTTTTAATTGAGGCCTTTAATCACCTTGAAGGAAAACGAATTTTTATCTTTGATGAGGTGTGGGATTTTTTAACAAACAATGCTGAATATATCGCGGAATGTTTTAGAACTTTTAGAAAGTCCGGTGCCAGTGCCATTGCGATTTCTCAAGGAATTGATGACTTCTCAGAAACCCAGATGGGAAAAGTTATTGCCAAACTATGCTCTACAAAAATTTTATTTCAGCAGACGATTGAAACTTCTAGTGAAATTACTTCTTTTGATATGGAGAAAATAAGAGAGCTTTCAACTAAAAGAAAAGAATATTCTGAGTTTTACGTTAAAACCGAACATCACAGAAAGATTGCTCGTTTTTATCCGACAGCTTTAGAGTACGAGCTTTTTACAAGTAATCACAACGACCGAAATTCCTTTGATCGCTTTCATTGTCATTATGCTGAGTATTTTTCTTTTCCTGAAATCATGGATCGCTATGTTGACTTTAAATATTATTTTGGAGGTATGAGTGCGTAAATTTTTATTCGTTATTTACTTGGTTTTATCCACTTCGCTTATTTCTATAAGTTCAAGAGCATCAACTTTATTTGCTCCTGATAGTGATACGGCCCTTTTATTTAATCTTGTTACAAATACTGCAAGTCAACTTAATGAACTTGAGAAACTTGTGAGTAATGCTGAAAAGTACACTGGACTTATGGAAAAATACAATCAGATTGCACGAGATCATTATTTCAGGGCCGAACGGATTCAGTATATCGCTCAAAATTATGTGGAACTATCGAAAAGAGATCCAAAAGATTTGGAAGGATTAAATTCGGCCATACGGGCACTAAAGAGTGAAACCCAATCTTTAAAGGCCATGATTAATGAATACCGAACAGATGAAGCTAAAAATGAAGTCACAGAAACTAAGCTTTCAGACAAAGTAAAAGATTCAAATCGTGAGCTAAGTTTTGCAAACAATCAAGTTATGCGATCTGGTGACATTCATTCAACCAATGAAGCTCAAAAAATAATGGCCCAAAACACGGCCCTTACCTATAAGGCCCAAGTTGAAGGCAATCAAATGGATGCACTTATTGCAGAAAAGCTCTCTGAGCAAAATAAGCTCATCAATCGAGAGCTTAAAGATGAAGCAGTAAAAAAAGAGGAGCGCGAAAAGTACTACCAGATAAAAGGTAAAAGTTTAACGGGTAGAAGTAGTTTATGATTGAATCATCAATGCTTAAAGATTTACTCCTTATAACTAATCCAAAAGTTTTGGGACTAAGTAACTACTTAAATCAATCGGCACTTCTCTTTTTACTTCCTGCTTTTTATATTGGAATGTGCGTGGAGTATTTCACCAACTTCGATTTTAAAAGTGTGGCAAAAAGATCAGTTATTGCGTTTTTAGCAATTAAACTTTTAACTCCTATTCATGTGGGTGCTGTTGATACAAGTTTAAAAATTAGCTCTGAACTAATTAGTCGCTATTCTCCACAAAATAAGTTTCTCACGGCCTATCAAAATGCCAAAAGTGAGACAATTGACGGAGAAAAGGCAGGAGTTTGGAGTAAACTTACGAGCATTGTAAAAATGGTTGTTGATGATCCAATAGTGATGATTATTTTTCTTTTATCTTATGTGGCCTTCTTTTTACTTACTCAGCTCTATAGCCTTATCTATCATTTGGGGATTGCACTTTTTGGACTGTGTGCAGTTTTAAGTATTCTTCCCATAACTTCAAAAAGTTTAGTTGGTGCCATAAAGACAAGTCTTTGGTGTATGATTATGCCTTTTGTGGTGGCCATTGTTTTAGCTCTCATTGGTGATAGTGATGCTTTCTTTAAAACTTATTCAGGAGGAATTGTCCAAAATCTTGAAAGCCTTATTCAGCTTCTAGTGATGACTATTATCTTGCTTCTTACTCCACTCATTGCCACAAAAATTATGAATGAAAGTGGTGTTTCAGGAGTAGCGGATAATATTGGTCAGATGGCGGCCATGTCCACCATGATTGGAGGTGCTTCAATTGCCTCTAAGTTTATAGGAAGTAAATCAAAAATGATTGGTGGGGCCATTCATGGTTCAACGACAAAACCTTTAATGAACAAGGTGAAAAGCTCAATTTCTAATAGAGCAAGTGAGATTGCTCAATCTAAAGGTATTGGGCCTACACTTAATACACTCAATGCTGAAACTAAAGGTGAAAAAATGAAAGGTGGTATCGCTGACTTTAAAAATGGATTAAAGAAAACAACGCTCTCTGAAAAAGTCGTTTTAGGAACTGATGCGATTGTTAACCGAAAAGAAAACTCAATGGCGAAAATGGCAAGATCACAGGAAGCTCAAAATTTAAAGGAATATCAACATAAAAAAACACCTGATTCAAAAAGCTATACAGCAGAGGCCTTACCTTTTGCCAAAAGAGCAGTTCTTCCACTTTCAGATTATAAAAATGAAGCAAGAGCATATCTTCAAAATAAGAATGCCAGTCATATGACTAATCGAAAGATGGATAGCCTTCCACCAGAAGCAAAGAGCTTTTTAAGTAATCGAAAGAGTCATGTCATTAATCCCATTCCAAAAGTAAGACCAGATTCAGGAGAGCTTGTACTAGAGCGAAAAAGAATGAATCGAAATGAGCGGGTGAAAGAAAAAAAGCCATTTGTTATGAAACCAATTTATAAGGGGAAATTTAATGGGCGGAATCCAGTTGTTTAAAGATAAATTGCGTGATGACGGATTGGGGCTACTTTTAAAACTCAATATTGTCATTTCTACAATTTTTCTAGGAGTGTCTTTTATGACACTTGGAAAGACACTTTTTATTTCAGAAAGTGAAGGATTAAGTTTTGATGCTTCAAAACGAGATTTTTGTTCGGTTCTCACAAAGCAAATCATTGATAAAAAACTTTCAAAAAGCATTATCACTGAAAGCCTCTATGAACTTGTGACAAAAGATAATTACAAAGACCTCTATTTTGAAGGAGATGAAAAAGTAAGTGCCGTCTGGTCGGGAGAAGAATCTTGTAAGGTATTAGTTAAAACAAACACAGGGCTTAGATCATTTGATTACTACTTAGAAAAGGATTCAAAAAATAAGTTTTACTACAAGGTCAAAAAGATCACTGAAAATGAGCTTTTTGAAAAGGAGAACTCCTAATGAATTTTTATATCCTAGCAAAGAGTATGATTTTTTTATTTTTAAGCACAAATCATCCGACAACTTTAGTTTTTGATGAACCCGTTGAATACATCAGTGCCGGACGTGAAGGAGATTTTGATCTTCACAGAGCAAGAAATCAAAAGATTGTGGTCATGCGACCTCTTAAACCTTTTATTGAAACTGACATGATCGTGATCACAAAAGATCATCATTATCAGTTTAAATTAAAAGAAGTAAACGCAAGCATTGAAGCACAGAAGTCTCATTCTTTTATCAATATCTATGATGGGGAAATTAATCGAAGTTTTGAAAAAAAGCTAGAATCTGATTCGTTTAAAGTTTTTGAGGGAGAGACTTCTTCTTGGGTTATTAATAAATTAAAAACACCAATCAATGTTAATGGTGTTGAAGTCATCCGTGATGGGTATTTTTCTAAAGGTAGCCCCATAATAATTAACAATCAAAGGGTATGGAATTAATGAAGTTTAATAAATGGATGCTTTTAATTTTATTCAACTTATCTGCTTCAATTGTTTTAGCAGATGAAGCCGAACTAAAAATAGTTCCCCCGAAAAAGAAAAAAGAGGCATCAAAACCCATAAATACAACTGCAACTAAAAAAAGTGCTTCAGTAAACTCAGGCCTTGATCGTGCTCTTTCAAACTTAAACCTTCAAGGACAAAAGATTGAAAATCTTTTAGGGAAGTTTCAGGAGCGATCAGGCGTGTGGGATTTTACAAATCAGTATGACTTTAAAACAGGAACCGTCATTAAAGGAATTTTATTAAATTCTGTAATATCGACTAATTTAGAATCTCCTTTAATTGTAGAAGTCACAAATGGCGAGGCCTTACCAATCAGTACTCGCTTTATTTGCCGTGGAGTCACTAAATTTAAAAGAGTCTTATCTGTATGCAATAAATTGATCACGCCTAATGATGAAGAAGAATTTGAAATCAGGGCCAATCTTTTAAATATGGATGGTTCAAGTGGACTTAAGGCCGATGAAGTTTATTCGGGCAAAGAAGAATATATGGGCGCAAGCATTGCAACGGCATTTTCAAGAGGCCTTATTGAATTAGGTACTGAAAGACTAAGCAGTCCTTATGGCGAACTCACGATTAACAATAGAAAGAATCGAATAACTAACGGTGTTTTAAATTCCCTTGATGAAACCAATGAACTTATGAACTCAGAGATGAAATCAAAAGAGCCGAAGGCCGTCATTTATGCTGGAAAACCAGTTTTAATTTATTTCCAAGAGAGGTTTACCAAATGAATAGAGCGATTTGCTTAATTATTATTCTTTTAACAATTACTTCATGCTCAACCATGAAGCGATCAATTTTTTACGGAGGATTATCAGGAATGACTCTAGGTGTGGCCGGAAGTGCGGCACTTAGTCCTAATAAAGAATCAATCGCTCCTAATATGGCTATCTGGGGAAGCCTTGGAGCTTTAATTGGCGCGGGCCTTGGTTATTTGTTTTTTGTAGATGACCCAGAAAATAGAGAGCTTCCTTCAATGATTCAAGGAAAATCATACAGCAATACTCAACTTAATAATGCAAACAGGATGGGGCTATATGATTTGGCCCCAATTAAAAGCATCGAAGCAAAAATTGTAATGCCCAAAGATTCTAAAAAATACAAATTAGAATCAGGGCCGATTCCAGATCATTTAAAAGGAAAAGTTCAAGCTCCCTATATCATCGAGCATGAAATTCCTGAACGAGTAGAACGCCTAGAAAATGGCAAGGCTATCACTATTGAAAAACACAAAGCATGGGAGGTTGATTATGAGTAGTTCAAAAAATACAAATCCAGCAGGCGACTTTTTTACTCCAATGGTCGAGGCCATGACGGAGTTAATTCAAGTTTTTATTACTAAAGGAACAACAGAGCTTCCAAAGCTTTTTAAAGGAGGAGAATTAAATTTATTAGAAAAAACAAATTACATGAGAATTGATGTTTCAATGCTTGATTGTGATAAACAGACGTTTGATGAAGCCCATTTGGGGTGGGCCATCAATCTCAATCGTCCGTATCCATTAGAATATTTTAATCCAAGCATGAATACATTTATTGTGGGAGCTTCTGGTTGGGGTAAGAGTAATCTTATAAATATCCTCCAAGAAAACTGTCTTCAAAAAAAACAGGCCATCGCATTTATTGATCCTAAAGGTAGTAAAGAAGCAATTAAGACTTTTAAAAAGCTATGTCGCTACTACGGACGAAAATATTACATCTTTTCTGAATTTGATAAAGAGGCCGTTTCATTTAATCCCTTATTAGACATGACAAACACTCAACGAATCGCCATGCTCATGCGAGGCCTTGATTGGGGTGATAAGCCTAACCAATATTATCTCAATGAATCAAGAAGATCACTAGATGATGTCTTTACAAGTTTATCAGCTAAAGGAACCGAATTTGATCTTCACGATGTCTATGCAAAATTAAAACTAGAACATGACAATGAAAAAACATCAGGACTTATCACTCAACTTCAACTGTTATTAAATTCAGACTTTGGAAAACTTTTTAAAAAGTCTAAGGTCGCTGGAAAGTCATCAATGACCTTTAAGAGAGCATGGGAAGAAAAAGCTTGTCTTTATATTGGTTGCTCAACTCAAGGCTATTCTGACATTGCAAAAACCATTGGAAAACTTTTTGTAAGTGAGGCCATGATTTTATCAGATTGGATTGGAAAAACTTTTGATGATTCCCTTGAAGCAAGAAAACGCCCTATTGGTCTTTTTATTGATGAAGCTGGATCAGTTTTATTTCCGGGTTTTCTTGATCTTGTAAACAAGTGTCGCTCAAGTGGAATAAATGTCTATACCGCTGTTCAATCTTATTCAGATGTAGAAATGATCGGACATAGTGAAGTTTTAATGAAGCAGCTTTTTGAATCTTATTCTAATTGGTTTATCCAAAGACAAACCCATACTGAAAACGCAGAAAAGCTGGCTTCAGCTTGCGGAACTTACCTCGCTGAAAAGAAAACCTTGGCAACTGATTCTGGGATGGAGTCAGGACGTGGAACTGTAAGATCTGGACATGAATATTTATGTCACCCTGATATTTTTAAAAACATCAACGTCGGTCAAAGTGTTTTACTTGAGCACGGTAAAAAAAGTTTGGTTGTTCTGAATGTTAGAAATACCAAAGATTCAAAAGCGTTCAGAGAAATAACAGAAAGTGAGAAATTAGAACCACTAGCTCAAATAAGTAAAAAGTCACTAACTCATAAAACCGTTAAAGGAAGCCTATGATTAATGAAATAATGCTTCAAAAAAATTCTGATATTGTGGAAGCAATCTATCAGTGGCGATCAATGACTACTGATAACTTAAAATGTCTAGTTGCGGAATCGGAATCAGATAGTGCCTTTAGACAGAGAATCTTAAGACTTGTAAAAGGCGGAGTATTGAGATCAAAACTCCAAAAAGGATTTAATAAGATTGTTTATCCCTCTCACGGGCTTTTACGAAAACTTGGAATTGAAAATTTTAATGAAGAAAATATCTGTCATGATGCCGTAGTCTCAACTGTGGTTTCCAGACTAATCACATTTGAAAGCGTGAAATCTGGAAAACTTCCCCATGACTTTAAAACCAAATCATCTTGGAATCACCATGCGATTGAACCAGATGCACTTTTATTAGTTCTTAAAAATGGGAGTGAGTTTAACGTGGCCATTGAAGTCGAACTGTGGCGAAAAGACCGAAAAAGAGTTTTTGATAAACTTGTCGATTACGCCAAGGCCTCAGAATACGACTACGTTTTTTATTTTTTTGCTGATAGGCCAGCCTATGAATCCTATCAAAAAAGATTAAATGAACTTCTATTAGATTCAGATTTTGATCATCTCAAAGATGAATTGAAGGAAAAAATTGTCTTGATTTTTAACCAGACAATTTTAAAAAGAGCAGAAGATTTAAAAACGTCAGATGTAATACACAAAGGCGAAAGAAAAAGATTAGGTGATTTGTTATGAGTATTTGCCAAGAAGTTTGTAATTATTTGCTGTTTAAGTGTGACTCTGAAAATTTGAGAGAGGTCGTATCCCCGTGCTTTCGTTAAATATTTCAAACACGCTGAATTGACCACCCCCTCACAACATGAGTAGGAGGAGGTGGTCAATTCAGAGAAATATATTAAGAAAGCACGGGGATACGAAGGAGAATTTAGGAAATTAAGATTAGAAAAAGTAGGAGTAAGAACTATGGAAATGAATATTGAAGTAGAAAATAAAAGTGTTGAGGCCCAAGAGGAAAAAAGAATAGGAAGAAAAACAAAAAAAGCAAAGGAAAATAATAATGAAGACAAGGAAGAATATAAAGATGGTCAGGACAAGTTTTTTATTGATGTTACAAAAGATCAGGAGTCAAAAGAGATGGTCGGAAAACTTTTGGCGGAAGCAAACAATAAACAATTTGGAAGGCCTATTATTTTAAAAGACTTGGTACTTATGGCACTTCCAAAGCTTACTTCTAAAGACCTAGAGCTAATTCAGAACAATACGCTTACTCATTTGGAAAAAGTGAAGAAGCAATGTTTTGAATACAATCAGAAAAATAAAACGAACCTTGAGCTTGGTGAATATCTGGTGACAGTTAAAAATATTTTAAAGGAAGGAAAAGATGGAAAATAACAAAGTAGAAACAATTTCAGGACGCTTGGGGCTTGATCCAAAACTTGCTTATACAAAAAAAGGAGAAGCTGTTTGTGAAATGTCGGTGGGCTTAGTTAATGAACAAAACGAAACCATGTGGAGAAAAATTGTGGCCTTTGGAAAATTAGCAGAGCAGTGCTCGGTACATTTAAGGAAAGGAAATGAAATATTTGTGCGAGGCCGCCTATTTTTAAGATCGTTTACTAATCGAGATGGGATTCAGAAAGAATATCTTGAGGTTAGGGCGTTTTCGGTTGGGCAATCGTTACTTTAATAACTTAGCAAAGGAACAAAATGGTTACAGAAAATCTTAATCTTATTAACGACATTTTAACGACTACACGATATAGTAGTCCAACGGAAAACAATAATTCCGAATTGCTCTTTAAAAATAAAATATGGATGGACTCGAAGGAAGCTGCAAATTATCTTAAAATTTCAGTTGGATCTCTAAGAAGTGCTGTTTACCGAAAACAGGTATTGGCACGAAAATTTAGGAGAAGACTTTATTTTAAGATAAGTGAATTGAATCGGTTGTTGGAAAACTCAATTTTATTATAGGAGGTTCCAATGGCGATAACAGAATACCACGTAAATGGTGTTAGTTTTTATAAAATTTATGTTCATGTTAAAAGTAACGTTGATCCCCTGATAAGGGTTCAGAAGCGAAAGATGAACATCAAGACCTATAAGGACGCAGTTAAAGAGGAGACGAGAATTACAAAAGAGGCCCTAATTGAATTGGGGAATAAAGAAAAAGAAGGAGACAGTTGGGAGCGAATTGTTGAGCTGTGGTACTATGATCAATACAAAAATGATTTCGGTAAAAGATACTCAAACAAATTCACTCTTAATGATTACTACAACTCCTTAAAACGTTATACGAAAGATTGGCTAAAAAGAAAGCCTAGCGAAATCACTCGTGGAGATGCAAGAAATGTAATCGAGCAATTAACTGAATTGGGTAAATCCAAGAGTTATATCTGTAAGGTGAAAAATACAATCAACTTGGTGTTTCAATGGGGGATTGATCATAGACATATTAGAGATGTTTTTGTCAGTCCACTACATGGGATTAAAGTTGATAAAAGAGAGGATAAGTTTCCTGAGATATTAAATTTGGTTGAGATTAGAAAATTTCTTTTTGAAGCCAAATTGCAAAATCAGGAATGGTATCCAATCTGGGCCATGGCCTTACTTACAGGAATGAGAAGTGGAGAACTTTATGCTCTTGAGTGGAATGATATTGATTTTCAGCATCAGGTGATAAGAGTAACTAAATCCTTTAATAAGAGGACGAATGAAATTAAATCTACCAAGGCTGGATATTGGAGAAACGTTCCTATTTCCGCAGAGCTTAATAATCTTCTAGTTGAGCTTAAACAATCAACTGGAAATTTAAAAAATGTACTTCCACGAAATTCACATTGGGATCGTGGAAGTCAGAGTAAGCCCCTTCGTGCTTTTTTAAAGAGTATCGGTATTTCTTCTGTTAAGTTTCACACCTTGCGAGCGTGCTTTGCTACACAGCTTCTTGCTGATGGAGTAGAGATGACCAAGGTGATGAAGATTGGCGGTTGGAAAGATATTAAAACGATGCAGATTTATTTGAGGCTCGCTGGTGTTGATGAAAAAGGTGCTACTGATGGCCTTAGATTTTTACCAAGTGAAGAGGCCGTAATGGGGCATGTGGTTCAGTTATTTGAATTTAAAAACTAGTTATAGGAGGGTTAAAGGCCCTCCTATAATTTTAACAATTTGATTGCGTTGATGTTGAAGAATATGTGGCTTTAAATAGCTATTTATCCATAAAAATAGCCATATATATCCATATTTCTTGCATTTATGGCTATTTTTGGATATATTTATGGTTATGGAATTACACGAAAAACATATAACAATTACCCCTAAGATACTTAAATTAATTGCTGAAATTGATGAGTTTAAAGGAAGCTGGCTATCACTAGGACAACTGGCCCCAGAGAGACTTACATCTTTAAAGAAAATTGCCACCATAGAATCAATTGCTTCTTCAACAAGAATTGAGGGAGTAAAGCTTAGCGATGCGGAAGTAAAACTTCTTTTATCTGGTTTAGATATTAACTCATTTAAAAATAGAGATGAAGAAGAAGTAGCAGGCTATGCAGAAGCGATGAATTTGATTTTTGAAAGCAATACAGAAATGCCTTTTAGCGAAAATCTAATAAAGCAACTACATCAGGTGCTATTAAAATTTTCGAGCAAAGATGTACGCCATAGAGGTGAATACAAAAAGCTCAACAACCATGTTGAGGCCGTGGGCCCAGATGGTAAAAGCCTAGGAGTTATCTTTCAGACTGCTACTCCATTTGATACTCCCTTTAAAATGGAAAAGTTGGCATTATGGCTGAATAAGTCTTTATCTCAATCAGAGACTCACCCACTTATTATAATCGCGACATTTGTAGTTGATTTTCTTGCGATACATCCATTTCAAGATGGTAATGGAAGACTTTCGAGAGTATTAACAACCCTTTTATTACTTAAATCTAATTATGAATATGTGCCATACTCTTCTATGGAACGCGTGATAGAAGAAAATAAAGACAAGTATTATTTATATCTTCGATCGGCACAGACAGAGAAAGATTCGGAAAGTATTCAGCTTGTAAAATGGATTGAATTTTTTCTAGAATGTTTAATGAAACAGAAAAATACTCTTCTAAGAAAGCTTGAAAAAGAAAAGGCGTTAGTTTCTCTTCCTAAATTGTCAGAACAAATTATGATCTCACTAAAAGAGCACGGGAAATTATCTCTGGCCGAAGTAGTAAAGCTTACAGGTGCCAATAGAAATACGGTGAAATCACATCTTTTTAAACTTATTGAAAATAAGCAAATTCAAAAAGAGGGAACTGGAAAAGGAACTGTTTACTTTATTTAAAAACCACTTTTGTAGTTCAAATCAAATTTTTAGATTTAATTTAATACACACGTTTTGATTTTAAAAAAACCTATGCTACATTGATACTATATGTGGGCCATGGGTTTGAATTTTAATCAGCGATCCCGAGTCCACCACTTGATTTTGAGTGGTGGCACCCCAAATCCCAAAAAATTTATTAATAACAATAGTTTGTTTCTAATAGTTTAGGTCTTTTTAGCAGCTTCGAACCCTTCAGTAACTTTCTTGAAATTTCCTGAACGGTCTATTTTCAATCTACCTTTTGTCTACCCTTGGAAATTTTGTACTTAATTATGAACTAAGCTACGTAGTC